>Ga0181605_10000891_pt1 | contig 29501 bp, 25 predicted proteins | sample 041ome_11_FD_148676 | JGI IMG/M metagenome (GOLD analysis project Ga0181605, IMG submission 148676) | Coastal salt marsh microbial communities from the Groves Creek Marsh, Skidaway Island, Georgia - 041411US metaG (spades assembly) | ecosystem: Environmental > Aquatic > Marine > Intertidal zone...
AGTTCACCCCCACGGTACGCTCCTTCTCGGTGTTGCCAGATAGACTGCGATTCGGGTCCACAATCGAAAACCGACCCGCCACTTCCAGCGCTGCTGGCCACGCCTGCCACCATTCGTTGACGAAAGTACCCAGCTGTATATACCCGCCGTGCATTTTCTGGGATGCGCCAGATCTGCGGTCGCGAACGCGCTTGCTGTGGAGTTCCTGCTGCCAGCTGATCCCCCGCCAGTGTGCAGCCGTCTCGAACAGCAACTGGGTGAGGTCGTTGTCCTCGGTCGTGATACCGGGGAGCTGATCGCCGCCGGCACTGGAAAAACGGCTGTAAGGGGTCCGACCGTCTACCACGGCGAAGGCAACCGAGGTGAGAAGCCGCTCACGCCGCTTGAGGTCACTTTGACTAAACGGCAGGAGTTCACCCTGCGGGTTCCACTGGTAGCGCGCGAGCCAGAGTCCACTATCTGAGCGCCACCCGCCCCCGCGGCCCTCGCCGGAGAGATACTCCAGCCACCAGTTGCTATCAGCCCGGGTGCCGTTGGCAAACCGGCCACTCAACGCCACACCCGCTTGGCGGTCGATCGCAAACCAGTAATTGGAGATCGACCGCTCGGTCATCTGCTGCTTGCCCGAAGAATCTATCCGCTCGCGGTTGTACTCTGACTTCCACTGCCCTAAGCGCAGAAAGAGGTGATCGCTCAGCTGCAACGTTGCACGAAGATCGAGCAAATAACCGCTAGGCTGGTCATACTCAAAATAGACGTCCAGCCACTCAGCCCCAAGTGGTCCGCCCCCCTTCAGGCGACCCCGATTCAGATCGAGCTCCGAGTCCCGCTCGAGTCGCAAATCGGCTGCACTGGGGTTTTGTCCCGGGTAGTCATCGAAACGAGTCTGCAGACGCACCCCAATCCATAGCTCGGTGGGGCCTTCGGGGTCGTAGGTCAGCCCTTTTTTTCCGTAGTACCAAGTCTCCTGTGACCCGTCACTCTTTGACACCGCGCTGTTATCCCGCTCAACAGTCTCCGTCTGGAGAGCTTCAGCCGATGCGCTCGCCGACAACCAAACCATTGCCGCCAGTAGCCAGCGACCGAAGACACGCGCTTTCGACTCGCGATGGGCCTCGCCTGCAGTTCGGGCTGCCCAAGGCCTCGTTGTCTTCAATATATGCTCCATCAAGAGAGGGCCATCACGTCTCGCTAGCGGATGACTACCAGCTTATCGCGAGTTCAACCCAGCCCGATGCGCCAAAGACGACAATCGCGGCACCCGGCGCCTGCATCAGCCCCGCGCGCCTTGCGATCTTTTTGGCCGCGTCCCGCGTAGACTGTGCCGCTGAACACTCTCCGCTTATTCAACGAAACTGAGCACTGCTGTGACTGAATCATCGACCGAAACGCTACCCAACAAGGCCTCGACCACTCGCGGCGAGGAAGCGCCACGTGCGAAGTCACTTACGCCGCTTAAACAGCTGTTGGGTTTTCTCTGGCCACACAAGGGTCGTTTGATAGCCGCCAGTACGGCACTGGTATTTACCGCGGGTGCTCAGCTTACGCTGGGTTACGGAGTGCAATTACTCATCGATGAAGGCTTTGCCGGTGCCGATGCTGCGGGTCTCTACAAAGCGGTGATCTTTATGCTGATTGTCGGCGTCGCGATGGCGATTGGCGCCATGATCCGGTTCTACCTTGGTTCCTGGCTGGGAGAGCGCGTCAGCGCTGACCTTCGCAGCGCCGTTTTCAACAATCTGGTGCACCTGCAGCCGAGCTATTTTGAAAGCAATCACTCGGGCGAGATCATGTCTCGCCTGACCACGGATACAACCCTGCTACAAACTCTCATTGGCTCGTCAGTGAGTCTTGCTGCCCGTAACGCGCTGACACTCACTGGCGCACTGACACTCATGGTGATTACCAACCTAAAGCTTAGCCTGGTGATTTTGGTTGCCGTGCCCGTGACGCTGGTACCCATTCTCATATTTGGTCGCCGTGTGCGAAAACTGTCTAATAAGAGTCAGCAGACCATCGCCGAGGTGGGAAGCCACGCGGGAGAAATATTTCAGTCGATCAAGGTGGTGCAAAGCTTTAACCGCGAGGCCGCCGAGAAAAATGCCTTTGGCCGCGACGTTGAGCAAGCATTTTTCGTCGCTCGCGCTCGGGTGTATCAGCGGGCTTTATTAACCGGCTTCGCCATCTTCCTATTGATGGGCGGCATGGTCGGCATGATGTGGACCGGCGGCCTAGATGTGATCGAAGGCCGCATGACCGGCGGCGAACTGGGGGCTTTCGTTTTTTATGCAGTGATGGTGGGCACCGCTTTTGCGACGCTCTCAGAGGTATGGGGTGATCTGCAGCGCGCAGCAGGCGCTGCAGAGCGCTTGATGGAGCTCCTCGCCGAGACCAGTGAAATCCCCGATACCGGCACGCACGCGCCCGCCAATCAAACGGCTTTGAGCTTCGAGGGGGTGCACTTTACCTACCCGAGCCGGCCTACCCACCCTGCACTCAGTGACTTCACGCTGGACATCCAACACGGCGAATCCGTCGCGTTGGTTGGGCCATCGGGGGCCGGCAAGTCCACCGTTTTTGAGTTAATGCTGAGGTTCTACGACCCCATCGCCGGCGCCATTCGATTTGGTGGTATGGATCTCCGGGAGATCTCGCTGGATGCTTGGCGTCGGAAGATTGCCCTGGTCCCGCAACAGCCGACGCTCTTTTCCGGGGATATCTTCTACAACATCGCCTACGGCGCCAACAAGCCGACCGAGGCCGCGGTGGAGGCCGCTGCGCACATGGCGCACGCCCATGAATTTATTGAAACGCTACCGGATCGCTACCAGAGCCATTTGGGGGCACAGGGTGTTCGGCTATCAGGGGGCCAACGCCAACGCATCGCCTTAGCGCGCGCTATCCTGAGCGACCCCGAACTGCTGCTACTCGATGAAGCCACCAGCGCGCTCGATACCGAGAGCGAGTGGCACGTGCAACAGGCACTGACTGAGATCATGCGTGAACGCACCACCGTTATCATCGCTCACCGCCTCTCTACCGTGATCAACGCAGATCGCATCGTGGTGATGAATGAAGGGCAAGTCGTTGACAGCGGGCCCCACGATGAGCTGATGAAACGCTGCGAGCTCTATCAGCGCCTGGCGCGCCTGCAGTTTCAGGCCGAGCACGCCAGTTAGACAGGCATAAAAAAACCCCGCACTGGGCGGGGTTTCATCACGTAATCAGTAAATCAGCTAAATTCGCGGACCAGACCGCCGATGCTCTCTTTCGCATCGCCAAACAGCATTCGAGTGTTCTCTTTGTAGAACAGCGGGTTCTCAATACCTGCAAAGCCCGAGGCCATGGAACGCTTCAGTACGAATACGGTGCGAGCATCCGCCACGTTGATTACCGGCATGCCGTAGATTGGCGAGGACTCGACTTCGCGCGCCGCAGGGTTGACCACGTCATTGGCGCCGATGACAATCGCCACGTCTACCGTCTCCATTCGCGGGTTGATCTCATCCATCTCGAGGAGTTGGTCGTACGGCACATCTGCCTCTGCCAGGAGCACGTTCATATGGCCCGGCATTCGGCCTGCAACGGGGTGGATGCCGAAGTTGACTTCACAGCCGTTGTTCTCGAGCAGTTCGGTGAGCTCTTTGACCACGTGCTGCGCTTGAGCAACCGCCATACCGTAGCCAGGAATGATGGCCACATTGGTCGCCGCTTCGAGGACGTAGTAGGCGTCTTCCACCGAGATCGGCTTGATCTCGCCTTCGACCACCGTCTCCTCACTCGAAACGCTGGCAAAGCCAGAGAACAGGACGTTGGAGAGCGAGCGGTTCATCGCCTTACACATAATCTGGGTCAGGATGATGCCCGAGGCACCCACCAACGAGCCCGCGACAATCAGCGCGTTGTTGTTGATGGCAAAACCCGCCGCACACGCCGCCAAACCTGAATAAGAGTTCAGCAGTGAGATCACCACCGGCATATCCGCACCACCAATCGGAATGACCGCCATGATGCCGAACAGCAGCGCGAGACCAATCACCATGTAAAGCCAGTTGGGATCAGTCGGGTTCATACAGAACATCACCGCGCCGCCAAAGATCCCCAGCACCACCAGCGAGTTGACGATCTGTTGGCCAGAGAAGGTGATCGCACCGCTACCGATCGTTTCAGATAGCTTGCCGTAAGCCACTAATGAACCAGTCAGGGTCACACCGCCGATCAGGATCGACAGCACAATCGTGACCAGTGTAAAGGTGGCCGAATCGGGTGACAGTGCCGCCCAACCGACGAGCAGTGAAGCCGCGCCACCAAGGCCATTGAACAGCGCCACCATTTCAGGCATCGAGGTCATGGCAACCGCGCGAGCGGCGATAGCGCCGATGGCGCCACCTACAACCATACCGGCCGCGATATACGTAAAGTCGACAATGCCCTGATCAAGGAGCGCCGCGACAATCGCCACCAGCATGCCGATGGCGGAAATCATGTTGCCACGGCGGGCCGTTGCCGGAGAGCCCAGCATTTTCAGGCCAAAAATGAAGAGGCCTGCTGCGAGGACGTAACCCAGTTGAGTAATTAATTCAGTCGTCATGATCAGTCCTCCTTCTTCTTGAAGAAGCCGAGCATGCGATCGGTCACCATGTAACCGCCTACAACGTTGATGCTGGCCAAAGTGACCGCACCGACCCCTAGCCACATGGCCATGGTCTCGCTACCGGTCCCTGCCAATGCCACCGCACCGACTACAGTAATACCGGAGATCGCGTTGGCACCCGACATTAAGGGGGTGTGCAACGTCGCGGGAACTTTGTTGATCAGTTCGAAGCCGAGGAAAATCGACAACATCAGGATAAACAGCAAATACTCTGCGCCAGACATATCAGTTGCCTCCCTCGATAATATCTTTGATGGTGGGGTGAACAACGGCTCCACCGTGTGTGATTACACAGCCCGGCAAAATGTCGTTCTCTAGGTCAAGCACGAACTGCTTAGCCTCCTCGTCCCAAGTGTCCTCAACGAGGTTAAACATGTTGCTCGCGTACATCTGGGTCGCATCGCGAGGCGCCAGGTTGGCGAGATTCGCGGTACCCACAATCGTCACGCCGTTGACCTCGACCACCTCGTCAGGCGCCGAGCCTTCGACGTTACCGCCAGTCTCGGCGGCCATATCCACGATCACGGACCCGGGGGACATGCCCTCGACCATGTCGGCGGTGACCAACACTGGCGGCTTGCGACCAAACACCTGTGCCGTCGTAATGACCACATCAGAGTCAGCAATCACCGCTTTCTGCGCCTGACGCTGCATCTCGACCTGCTCGGGAGTGAGCTCTTTGGCGTAGCCATCGGCCGTTTGGCCCGTGTCACCCAAGTCGATCTCAAGGAACTTCGCGCCCAACGACTGGACCTGCTCGGCCACTACCGGGCGGGTATCAAATGCGGTGACGCGAGCGCCTAGGCGCTTCGCGGTAGCGATGGCCTGCAGGCCCGCTACCCCTGCGCCAATGATGAACACTTTGGCAGGCTTCAGCGTGCCGGCAGGTGTCATCATCATCGGCATGATGCTAGGCATGTTATTCGCCGCCAACATCACTGCCATGTACCCCGCCAGGTTGGCCTGAGAGCTCAGCGCATCCATCTTCTGGCTGCGGGTCGAGCGAGGGATCATCTCCATGCTGACCGCCGTCACGTTCTGGCTGGCGAAGGCCTTGATCAGATCTTTCTCGTTGAAAGGGTCGAGGTAGGAGACATGAATACAGCCGGCCTTCAGCTGACTGATCTCGTCCATCTCTGGCTTGCGCAGCCGCAGCACCATGTCGGCACTGCCTAGCAATGCTGAGCGATCAGAACCGATGCTGGCGCCCGCTGCTTCGTAGTCTGCATCGCTGATGCCGGCACCTGCGCCCGCACCCGATTCAACAACTACTTCTGCACCGAGCCGCACCAACTTTTTCACCGTCTCGGGGGTCGCAGAGACGCGATTCTCTCCCGGTTGGGTTTCACGGGGTATGACTAATTGCATAGTGAAGTTCGCCTGGTTTTTATGGGATCACCGCGATCCCGGTGTTATTGGATTTCCAGTCGGCTGATTATTGAGGCGGTCGCTTGATAGGAGCAGTGCCCCACAGCGCCACTGGAGACGAGTCGGTGAAAGATCAGCCCGCGCGGAGTTTCAGGAGCGGGTTGAGCCAGCGGTGTCGCAACCGAGTGAATCGCAGGGGCGCATCCAGCACCGCCAGACAGATGCACTCTTCACCTTCCAGTGCGACCGGGGTGTGCTTATCCCACCCCTCCCGAACGACGCAATCACCCGGGTGGTACTCACCGCTCTCATCGGCAAAACCACCGCGCAACACCAGCGTCATCTCGCTGCCGCCATGGGTATGTTCGGGGATGCGACCACCCTCAGCGATGCGATACAACGCAAACTCGTGATTGGGGTCGCCGGTTTTGAGGTAACTGATGCTCAAGGATTGCGTGACACGTTTCCACACCAGATCGGCGTAATCGCCGTTGATCAAACGATCAAGTAGCCCAGGCAACGCTGTTTCAGACGTCTCGCTGGTTGCATAGCGCAGGGGCTCGGGATCATCGAGGCGCGCCATCACGCGCTCCAGTACCGACTCACCAACCGGCTGCGGGTCGAGCTGCTCCAGATGGGCGCCGCCTATATCCTCAAGCTTGCCTACCGTCTGGCGACATCGCTGACAGTAGCTGAGGTGTGCCGCAACGCATGCGGACTGCGCAACGGGTAGTACACCGGCGGCGTACTCCGTCAAAAAATCTGTAGGGGGGTGATGTTTGACCATCGCTATTTAATCCAAACCGCTCTCATGTACGTTCACATTACGAGGGTCCCGCGCAAACGGTTTACTCCTGGACACTAATAAACCTGTGACTTTCTGAGGTATTACCACCGCCATTTAAGCCTCCATCAGCCCCTGTAGCTTCTGGATGGCGAGTCGCACCCGAGATTTCACCGTACCCAGAGGCAAGTCGAGCTCTGCCGCGGCCTCAGAGTGGGATTTGCCCTCCATATACACCTTACCAAGGATTTGTGCCTGATCAGGCGGCAAATCGCCCATCAGTTCGCGAACCCGCTCTGCGCCGCGGCGAGTGTGCAGTACCACGAAGGACTCCTCGTCTTCGCTTTCCAGCTCAAAGTCATCGGAGGCCAACGGCGTGTCAAATTTCTGCAAACGCCGGAACATATCCGTTCGGCAGTTCCGCGCAATGGTGTAAACCCAGGTCGATGCAGCCGCTTTTTCGGGGTTGAAGCCGCCGGCTTTTTGCCAGACCTTTAGCATCACCTCCTGCACCAGCTCATCAGCGTGTGTGGCTGACAAACTTGAACCAGACAGCGCAAAGGCTTTGATCAACGGGGCAAAATGGCGGAAAAAACGCGTGAAGGCGCCCCGATCCTGGCTTTCACCAATCAGCACCAGCGCTGTGCTCCACTCGTCCGTACGGCGGCCTGTCGGGACATTCCACTTCCCGTTGCCTTTCGCAGCTTGAGCGTTGCCTGCGTCTTTTTCGTTTGCCATCAAAGGTCAAACCATCATCCCGGCAGGACAGGATACACGCACTGGCAACGGCTTGATACCTTGGTACACACCTTATTTACAGGCCATTTCAGAGCGCACATCGCCCTCCGGTGCCCCCTTTTGGGACCTGATCCGCCGACCCCTGAGGCCCGTAACAGCCATAACCATTCCCTGTCTGGTGACCGGAGGTCGTCAGCGATGCACATTGCAGTCATTGGAGCGGGCATCTCCGGGCTGGGATGCGCCTACCAGCTAGCCAAGCGCGGTCATCGCGTAGAAGTTTTCGAGGCCCGGGACCGTATTGGCGGACACACCGCCACTTACGACGTGCAGATCGGCGCGCGGCGGTTTGCCGTGGACACCGGTTTTATTGTTTATAACGACCGCAATTACCCCAACCTCATCCAGCTATTCAACGAGCTCGGCGTGGCCAATAAACCCACTTCGATGGGCTTCTCGGTCTGCGATGAAGTGAGCGGACTGGAGTATGCGGGTAACAACCTCAATACTTTGTTCGCGCAGCGGGGTAACCTGCTCTCACCCAGCTTTCTCAGCATGATTAGGGAGATCTTGCGTTTCAACAAACTGGCGGTTGCCGATCTTGATGGAGGGCGATTACCGCAAGACCTGACCTTGGGAGAGTACCTCGAGCGAAACGGCTTCAGCGCGCATTTCAGCCGCAGCTATCTGCTAGCGATGACATCGGCCATTTGGTCCGCAGATTTTGAGGACGCGCAACATTTCCCCGTCGAGTTCTTCATCCGCTTCTTTCGCAACCACGGGTTGCTGTCCTTGAAGAACCGGCCTCAGTGGCGGGTGGTCGAGGGCGGTAGCCGCGAGTACCTAGCCCCTCTGACACAGCAATTCGCCGAGTCGATCCGCACACGTATGCCGGTAGAGACTATTCTTCGGCCACCGGGCAAGCCCGTGTCGGTCCGCTTTACCAATGGGTTGCAGCGGGAATTTGACGAGGTCGTGATCGCCACCCACTCCAACGAGGCGCTGGCGATGCTGGGCGACCCCACCGATGACGAGAGATCGATACTGGGCGCTCTGCCCTACCGCGACAATGAGGTCATTTTGCACACTGACGCTCGGGTGCTGCCAAAGAACCAGAGAGCTTGGTCGAGCTGGAATTACCGACTGAAGCCCGGTAACGATCGTGCAACCGTGACCTACAACATGAACATTTTGCAGGGTCTCGATGCACCGGAGACATTCTGTGTCACTTTGAACGATACGGCGTCTATTAACCCCCATCGCATACTGGGCCGCTTTAATTATGCGCATCCGCAGTTCACACTGGCGGGTATGCAGGCACAGCAGCGATGGGGCGACATCAATGGGCGGAATGGCACATGGTTTTGCGGCGCGTACTGGCAGAATGGCTTTCACGAGGACGGTCTGAGCAGCGGGCTACGCGTTGCAGAGAGCCTGAGCGCTTCAGCCCGAATGGCCGCGTGAGCGCCAAGCTTTACTCGGGCACCCTGCGCCACGCGCGATATACCCCAAAAAGGCATGTTTTCTCGTACAAGGTATTTATGCCTTTTGTCGAGCTTGAATCGCTCGATACGCTGATATCACAACTTCCCCTCTGGTCCACAAAACGCTGGGCTCCCGCTCGATTTCTGAGAAGGGATTTCCTGGGAGAGGAAAGCACGCCGCTTGTTGACGCCGTGCGGCAACGGATCCACGAGGAGACCGGCTGCCAGCAAACCGGGCCCATTTATCTTCTCGCCAACTGGCGATACTTCGGCTACCAGAACAACCCTATTGCCGTTTACTACTGTTATGACGCCGTCGGTGAGCAGCTCGAGTATGTGGTGGCCGAAGTGACGAACACCCCCTGGGGTGAGCGGCATAGCTACGTGCTGAAAGCCCCAGACGCCAACGCACCTTTGGCCACCGAATTCGACAAGTCACTGCACGTGTCACCGTTTAACCCGATGAATATGACTTATCGTTGGTATAGCAACGCGCCTGAAGATGAGCTCACTATTCAGATTGCCCTGTTTGAAGAGGGTCGGCGCGTCTTTGATGCCGTCTTGTCGTTGACAGCGGCGCCGCTCGACGCACGCTCGGCGCCGCGCGCCGTTCTCACCTACCCTCTCATGACCATTAAGGTGGTGGCGGGCATCTATTGGGAGGCCTTGCGCCTGTTTTTAAAAGGCGTCAGCCTGCACGCTCATCCGAAGCGAACGCACTGACGTAACCGTCGACTCCACGAAGTATTTGAGAGAGGGTCCGCATGAGTGAATACAGCGTCAAAAACATCTCCAAATTACCCATGCTGTTTCCCGAAAAGCATGGGGGACTGGCACGCTCCCTCATGCTCAAAGTGTTATCCAAGCTTCAGGTTGGCTCGCTCACTTTAAAGGAGCAAGGGGAAACACTGGTCTTCGGAACAAAGTCGGATCCGACGGCACCCCACGCCGAGGTGCATGTCCACGATAGTGATCTCTATCGCCGCATTTTGACTGGCGGCAGTATCGCTGCCGGAGAGACTTACATTGAGGGGATCTGGAGCAGCCCCGATCTGACCGCTGTCACACGCGCCTTTAGTGGCAACATGGCCATGCTCGAAGCCATGTCTGACCGGCAAAACGCCCTCGCACGCCTCGCCCTAAAACTGAACCATTGGGCTAGACGAAACACTTCCCGTCGCTCGCGCGAAAATATCTCTGCCCACTACGACCTCGGCAACGATTTCTTTTCGCTGTTTCTTGACCCGAGCATGATGTATTCCTCGGCGGTATTTCCGACACCAGGCAGCGACCTGACAACCGCCTCGCAGCACAAATTACATTTGATCTGCGAGGATCTTGAGCTCAAGCCGGAAGACCATCTGGTTGAAATTGGCACCGGCTGGGGTGGCATGGCGATTTATGCCGCCGAGCATTATGGCTGCCGCGTAACAACAACCACCATCTCTCGTGAACAGTTCGACTACACCGTTGCTGCCGTGGCAGAGCGTGGCCTGCAAGATCAGATCACGGTGCTCTTCGATGACTACCGTGATCTGACCGGCACGTTCGACAAGCTGGCGTCGATCGAGATGATTGAGGCGGTCGGACATCAGTTTTACGACACCTACTTCCAGAAAATCAGCCGACTACTGAAGCCCCACGGCAAGGCGGTCATTCAAGCCATCACCATGACCGAGCAACGCTATGAGCAGGCGAGGGATTCGGTGGACTTTATCAAGCGCTATATTTTCCCCGGCGGATGCCTGCCCTCGCTCACCGTCATCAGCGACGCGCTGGCGCGCATGACCGATATGCAAATGGTTCACCTCAGAGATATCACTCGGGACTACGCCGATACGCTGAGCATCTGGCACGAGGTGTTTCTTGAAAAGCTGGACCGGGTGCGGGATATGGGTTTTGACGATCAGTTTATCAATATGTGGCGCTACTACCTCAGCTATTGCGAGGGGGGGTTTCGCGAGCGCATTATTGGCACCTATCAAATCACCATGACCAAGCCGGGGTACCGCCCCGCCTGATCCACCGCCTATGCTGCTGTCCCTTGCGCCGATCGCGCTGCTGGTTTTACTGCTCTCCGCCTCAGTAGCGCTGTTTGGCTCGGACGCATCCTACGGACCTAATCAAGTAGCACTGATCATTGCCTCGGCGGCCACCATGCTGGTGGGCTGGCGCCGCGGTATGAGCTGGGAAGCGATTCAAGAGGGCATGGTGGGTGCCATTACGGTCTCGATCATGCCGATGATGATTCTGCTCTCTGTAGGCGCGCTGATCGGCAGCTGGATTGTCAGCGGCACCGTCCCAGGCATGATCTATTACGGGGTGCAGCTGCTAGACCCCGGTTTCTTTTACGCCGCATCTGCCATCATCTGTGCGCTGGCTTCATTGAGCCTGGGCAGCTCCTGGACCGTTGCCGGCACGCTGGGCATCGGTCTGATGGGCATCGCCACCACCTACTCGCTGTCGCCCGCCATCACGGCCGGTGCAGTGATCTCTGGCGCCTATTTTGGCGACAAACTCTCGCCGCTCTCAGACACCACCAATCTGGCCGCGGCGGCGGTGGGCGTTGATCTTTTTGAGCACATTAAAAATATGCTCTGGACCACCCTGCCCGCTTTTATCGCGGCACTGTTGATTTTTTCCTTCATTGGCAGTGACGGCGCCGCCACCCCCGAGAACATCGCCGAGATCCGCACTGCTCTGGCCGGCCAGTTCGCCATCTCCCCCTGGGTGCTCTCCCCTTTGGCACTGATGCTGGCGCTCATTTACTGGCGCGTCCCGGCCTACCCCGCCATCCTGATCTGTACCCTGGCAGGCATACTGCTGGCGGCGTGGTTACAGAGCGATGTCGTGCGCGAGCTGGCACTGGCGGCACATCCCGAATCACCGACTCCGCTCATACAGGGCTTATGGATGGCACTGTTCTCGGGTTATCAGTCGCCCGAAGGCATGGGCGAGCTCAGCAAGCTGCTCGACAAGGGCGGCTTGGCCAGCATGCTGAACACCATCTTTCTGATTCTGACCGCCATGACCTTTGGCGGGATGCTGGATAGCACGGGCATCCTTAGGCAGCTGCTGGATCACGTCCTGCGGGGGGTGAAACGCACCGGGGATCTGATACTGGCCACAGTGGGCGGCGGGGTTGTTACCAACGTGCTGGCTGCTGATCAGTTTCTGGCCATCACGTTGCCCGGTCGACTGTTCACGCCGGCCTACGATGACCGCGGGCTCAATCGACTGAGCCTCTCCCGCACGCTGGAAGACTCCGCCACCCTCACCTCGGTGTTGATCCCCTGGAATACCTGTGGCGCTTTCATGGCGGCAACGCTGGGCGTCGCCACCTTCGAGTACGCCCCTTATGCGCTGTTCAATCTGATTTGTCCGGTGCTGGCGGTGATCTTCGGCTACCTGATGATCGCGCAACCCCGCGCCGAGTCGCCCAGCGCATGACCACGCCACAGTGGGATTTTACCGACCCCTTTTTGTGGCCGGTCACCGTTGAGGCAGCGCATATCGACGCGCTCGCCCACACCCGCAACACTCACTACGTCGAGTGGTGCATGGAGGCTGCCTGGGCGCACACCACTGCGCTCGGCTTGGGAGCCGAGGACTACCAGCGCCTCGACCGCGCCATGGCACTGACTCATGCCGAGTACGACTACCTGAAAGCAACCCGGGAGGGCGATCAATTACTGGTAGGCACCTGGATTACAGACTGGGCGGGCAAAATGAAAATGACCCGCCGGCTGCAGGTAGTCTGCGAACAGACCGGAGAAACGGTTTTCCGAGGCACACTAGAGTTTGTCTGTATTGAGATTTCCTCGGGCGCGCCAAAAAGGCCGCCCAAAGAATTTATCGAGATCTATGGCCCGGTCATTGCAGCGGCAGTGCCAGCCCAAGCACAGCCGTTAGTGGATCCTGTCCAGTAAGGTCACTGGGCGGCGCGCAGCGGGTCAGGCGCGGTCCCAGTCGAAGCTGATGGTCTCCGCGAGATTGTGGGTGCCCGACTTCAAAGCAAGCAATCGATCCACGCCCAGCGCGACCCCCGCGCACGCCGGTAGCCCGTGACGATGCGCGGCCAGCAGGCGTTCATCGATTGGCCGCTGCGGCAGCCCGCGCTGCTGCCGCCGTGTGTTCTCGGCCTGCAACTGCTTGTCCAGCGCATCAGGATCGGTTTGCTCCCAATACCCGTTGGCTAACTCTTTGCCGTGCACATAGCATTCGAAGCGCGCGGCAACATCGACATTGTCTACCGGGGCACAACGGGCCATGGCGGCTTGCGACGGTGGAAAGTCAGTGATGAACACCATTCCCCAATCACTGATCCCGGCCTCTATGCAGTGGCTCATCAGTAAATCGAGTACGGCGTCTCTATCGAGACCCTCAGGCACCGAGCCAACACGAGAGTGGGCAAGGTCGGCGAGTGTCTTCAGACTGGTCTGCTCATCCATAGGATCCACGCCAAGGAGCTCGACAAACAGCGCCCGATAGGGCCAAACCTGCCAGCCATCCGAAGTCAAAACCGTGCCCAATAATTCGGCCACCTCACGTATCAAAGCGCCGTGGTCCCAGTCCAATCGGTACCACTCGAGCAGAGTGAACTCGGGGTTGTGGTGACGGCCTACCTCACCTTGGCGAAATGCTTTGCAGATTTGAAAAATATCGCCTGAGCCGGCGGCCAGCAAGCGCTTCATCGCGCTCTCGGGTGAGGTCTGTAGATATCTATCTGGCGCGTCATCCACCCCGGGCAACCTGAAAACGTCGATGCCAGCGTCGGGTATGGTGCCTTGGGAGAGAAGCGGGGTTTCGACCTCCATCACGCCGCGATCGCGAAAAAAGCGTCGTATCGTGCGCAGTACGTCGGCCCTCGCAGCGAGGCTCTCCGGCGACGCTGTGGGTCGCCATTCACCCGAGAGTTGGTCACTCATGGGTCAGTCACCCATAGGTCAAATGCTCGCCGGTCAGCTTTTACTGGCGCGACTCACGTATTCGCCGGTTCGGGTATCCACGCGAATGACCTCACCCTCGGTGATGAACAGCGGCACCCGCACCACCGCCCCGGTACTCAGGGTAGCGGGCTTGCTGCCGCCCTGCGCCGTATCACCCTTTAGACCCGGGTCGGTTTCGGTGATCTGCAGCTCGATGAAGTTAGGCGGTGTAACCGCCAACGGTGTGCCGTTGTACAACGTAATCTCATACCGCTCTTGCTCTTTGAGCCACTTCTCAGCTTCACCCACCGCGTCGCGATCAGCGCCGTATTGCTCGTAGGTCGAGGGGTCCATGAAGTGCCAGAACTCACCATCGGTGTAGGAGTACTCGAGATCCACATCCATGACGTCGGCACCCTCAAGGGTGTCGCCCGATTTGAAAGTGCGCTCCCAGACCCTTCCGGACTTGAGGTTGCGAAGTTTGACGCGGTTAAACGCCTGCCCTTTGCCCGGCTTAACAAATTCGTTCTCAAGAATGGAACACGGGTCGCCATCGAGCATGACCTTCAGGCCCGGCTTGAATTCATTGGTCGAGTAATTTGGCATCGTCGGTGGCCTATTGAGCAAAAACGCGATCATACCTTAGGGCGTGATCGCTGGGCATTATCAGGAGTACAGCGCGGCAGGTTCAGCGGTCAGCGAATTCGCCCTCACTGCCGAGCAGGTAGCACACTCCGTCGAGGCCGCAGTGCGTGACCTCAATGGGGCTCGCAGCGCGTACCGCCGGCTTGGCGTGGAAGGCCACGCCCAGACCGGCCGCTGCCATCATCGACAGATCATTGGCACCGTCACCCACGGCAATGCAGGCCTCCAACCCTAGGCCCAATCGGTGCGCCAAATTCCTCAATGCCTCTGCCTTGTGCTCGCCATTGATAACCGGCGGCACGACTCGCCCGGTCACCTTGCCGTGCTCCACCTCAAGCACATTAGCCACCACCTCATCGAAGCCGTAATCCGCTTGCAGTCGCCGAGCGATAGGCAAAAAACCGCCAGAAAAAATAGCGAGCGTCATGCCTCTCGCCTTGAGGGTCGTCACCATCTCACGAAGCCCTTCATTCACGGGTAGTCGATCTGCCAAGGCGTCGATCGCGGCGGCATCGAGGCCCGCCAATAACGCAAGCCGGGTGCGGTAACTCTCATCAAAATCGATTTCACCGCGCATGGCCTGGGCGGTAATGTCTGCGACGGCCTCTCCGACACCGGCGACGGCGGCCAACTCATCAATGACCTCACAATCGATCAGCGTCGAGTCCATATCAAAGACCGCCAATCGATAAGATTGACAGCGCGCCGCGCGCGGCTGCAAAGCGATATCGACTTCATGCCGATCAGAGAGGTCACGGAGCTTCGCGGAGAGCCTCTCCGTCTCGGCCGTCTTGACCAGCAGATTGTGGACGGAGCGGCGACCCGACAGCGTTACCGGCACCGGAACAGCGCGTACTTCAAGGATTTCTGCGCCCGCAGACTTTGTTAAGTCAGCTACTACGGTGACGTCCAGCGTGGCACCTTGGGGCACCATCATGACGATCATATGTGTCGCATCTACCACGGAAAATGTCCTGTTGAGGGGGACAGTTGCGGCTCGGTCAGCCGACAGCCGCACAAGGGAAGTCTATACTGATCCCCAAGTGAATGGAGGCATTCCGTGGAACGGCTGCTGCAACGCTTACGTCACCAACCCTTGTCACAACAGCTTGCTTTAGCAGCTGCGGGATGTTGCCTGCTCGCCACTCTGGTGCTGGTCATCGTGGCGGCTCAGTCGACTCAATCCATTCAGAACACCGCGCTCACTGACCACGCCCGAGCCGCCGTCGAACAGCTGGCCACTAGAGCCGCTGCCGAGCTGGCCACGGGTAATCGGCTGGGTCTGGTGGCTGAGCTGCAGTTCTATACCGACCAACCCCTGTTCGCCGCAGCCCGTGTGCTGGACGTTGAGGGTACCGAGCTGGCGACGCGAGGCACCGTTGGCACAGACCGATTAACCTTTCGGCATGGAGTCCGCATTGACGGCGATACGGCGGGCTCAGTCGAACTCGATCTCGACCTCAGCGCACAAACGGCGGCCCGCGAGACCTTGATCCGGGGCCTTGTGGCCCTGTCCTTCCTTCTTAGCGCCGCGGTCTATGCACTGACGCGCCCGATGGGACAGCGCCTGGCAAGCAATATCAGCGAAGCCGTGGCGCAATTGGATGCGATCAGTGACGATGCGCCGGGCGCAGTCAACGAAGTGCATAAGCTAAGAGATCGCATTAACGCCTTACCACTGGACCTGCTGAGACCGAGAGGCGTCGAGGATCAAAGTGAAGCGCATTACAACGATACGGCTATTTTATGTATTGCGCTAAAACACTTGCCCGCCTATGTGGATACGCTGGACGAATCCCGGCTGCAGTCCTATGTCTCTTTGCTGCATCGTATGGCCTATGGCAGCGCCGGGTTTTATGCCGGTGACCTGGCGGTGATACGGCAATTTGGTCTTGCTATTTACTTCACCGGTCATCACGCCGTGGGGTCGCCGGTACTGCGCGCAGCCAGCTGCGCATGGCTTCTGTCTCGCTGCAGCGAGGCGGCAGAAAAAAGAGAGCGGCTCTCCTTCCTGCCCGGTATGGCCATTGGGCTGAGCGAATTAGGGCGTGGTGATGATGGCGATATTTACCCAGGCTTGTACACACAGGCAATGCTGGATGAATTACTCGAACTGGCGAGCGAAAAAGTCGAGGGCATTCTGCTGTCTTCTCACGCCGCGGAGGACGCTGGCCTGACCGCCAAAATCGGCATCGACGTCATCGATGAAAAGTGGATGGCGCTCGGCGGCGTCAGTGGCAGCCATCTCGAGCTTTTAGAGCGGCAATTAAACATCCTGAAAAACGCTACCGCCCCGTCAGACGAGGACACCCCGCAGGGGTTTTTGCCATTCTGATCAATCAGTCTTTGACGACCTCAAGACGGGTTACCCGCTGGTAGCCCTTCGGTAACTTACTGCCCCGCCGACCTCTCTCGCCCCGAAAATGCTCAAGCTCAGACCACTTGAAGTTTCGGTAGTGTCCCCCGGAGGTCACCTGCAGCGTATCGCCCTCGGAGACCACGCATAGCCCTGCAACAAATTCTTCTCTAGCGGCTGCCCTGGCAGAAGGAATACCAATGAGTTTGTTGCCCTTTCCTCTGGCCAGCTCTGGAAGTTCCTCGAGCGGGAACACCAACATACGCCCCTCGTTGGTGGCAACGACCACCAGCGAATCGGCCTCTTGGGAAATGACTGCCGGTGACAGCACGCGGGCGTTTTTGGGCAGCGTCAGCAGCGCTTTACCGGCCTTGTTTTTTGTTTGGAGCTGCGCGAACTGCACCACGAAGCCATAGCCGGCATCACTGGCGAGCAAAAAGCGGTCTGCCTCGGCGCCGGTAATCAATCCCTCAAAGGTTGCCCCGGAAGGCGGGTTAATCCGGCCTGTGAGGGGCTCCCCCTGACCTCGCGCAGATGGCAGCTGATGCGTCGGCAGCGTGTAAGCACGACCCGTGGAATCGAGAACCACGGTGGGCAGATTCGACTTTGCGCGCGCTGCAAAGCGGAAACTATCGCCCGATTTATAGCTCAACGAAGCGGGGTCGATATCATGGCCCTTGGCCGCGCGAATCCAGCCCTTCTCCGACAGTACGATTGTCAGGGGGTCTGCACTGGTCAACTCAAGCTCACTGAAGGCCTTGGCTTCATCCCGCTGCTCGATAGGCGAGCGTCTCGTGTCGCCATGAATCTCAACGACTGCTTTTAGCTCGCGCTTGATTAGCGTTTTGAGACGAGCATCACTGCCAAGCGTTTTCTTCAGGCTGTCTCGTTCTTCGGCAAGCTCGTCCTGCTCACCGCGAATCTTCATCTCTTCAAGTTTGGCGAGATTGCGGAGCTTCAGATCAAGGATCGCCTCTGCTTGCACATCCGAGATTTTGAAGGTCTTCATCAACACCGCTTTGGGTTCGTCTTCTTCGCGGATAATGCGAATCACTTCGTCGATGTTCAGGAAGGCCGCCAAATAGCCCTCCAGAATATGAATGCGTCGCTCTACCCGCTCGAGCCGGTATTCGAGGCGCCGCTTGACCGTTGCCTTTCGAAACGCCAGCCACTCTCTCAGGATGGTGACCAACGACTTCACGGCAGGCCGGCCATCGATACCAATCACATTGAGGTTGACCCGATAAGTGCGCTCGAGATCGGTGGTCGCAAACAGATGGCTCATCACTTCATCGAGATCGATGCGGTTTGACCGGGGCACCAAGACCAGACGCGTGGGATGTTCGTGATCTGACTCGTCGCGCAGATCTGAGACCATCGGCAACTTTCGAGCCTGCATCTGCGCCGCAATTTGCTCCAGCACTTTTGCACCTGACACCTGATACGGCAGCGCGTGAATCACGACGGCGCCATCCTCGATCTGGTAAGCAGCGCGCACCCTGAGCGCACCCCGACCGGTCTCATATAGCGCGCGCAACTCCTCCTCGGGAGTGATGATCTCCGCCTCAGTCGGGAAGTCCGGCCCCTGAATATGCTTGCATAGGTCGGCGACCGTCGCCTTGGGGGATTCAAGTAAATGAATCGTTGCGGACACCACTTCGTTGAGATTATGTGGCGGAATGTCTGTGGCCATACCTACTGCGATGCCGGTGGTGCCGTTCAGCAGCAGGTTAGGCACTTGAGCAGGCAGGACCGTCGGCTCTTCCAGCGTTCCGTCGAAGTTGGGCTGCCAATCGACCGTGCCCTGCCCCAACTCGGATAACAGCACCTCGGCATAAGGGGTCAGACGCGACTCGGTGTAGCGCATGGCAGCGAACGACTTTGGATCATCTGGCGAGCCCCAATTCCCCTGACCGTCGATTAATGGGTAGCGGTAGGAGAAGTCCTGAGCCATCAGCACCATCGCTTCGTAGGCAGCGCTGTCACCGTGGGGATGGAATTTACCGATCACGTCGCCGACGGTGCGCGCAGACTTCTTGTACTTTGCCGTAGCCTTGAGACTGAGCTCGCTCATGGCATAGATGATGCGCCGTTGAACGGGCTTCAGGCCGTCGCCGATGTGCGGCAGCGCCCTGTCGAGAATGACGTACATTGAATAGTCGAGGTACGCTTTTTCGGCGTAATCACGCAGCGACAGCTGCTCGACGTCGACCGAAGGCTGCATCATGTCTGTCATGGCAATGGGGCTCTCTCGCAAGGCGGCGGGACGCGCTTCAGCGCGCGGCCCAATAACCGCGCTATCCTAACGCACCCTGACCCGGGAACACCACGAGACGTAACCTCGTTCCCGCCGAGGAGAGTGACGATGCCAATCGATCCTTCCAATTTACAAGCCGGCCTGACCTGGCGCTGGCGACACTTCTCGCTGTTCAGCGTCTCCGAATGGCATGAAGTGCTGCGCCTGAGAACGGCGGTGTTTGTCGTCGAGCAAGAGTGCCCTTATCAGGAGGTCGATGATAAAGATCCAGTGGCTTGGCATCTGGAACTGCACCACGACGGGGAATTGATCGGTACCCTGCGAATACTGCCACCCGGGATTGCCTATCAGGAGTGCTCATTGGGCAGAGTCGCCGTGCGCGCCGACTACCGGCGCCTTGGGCTGGGAAGAGATGTCATGTCGAGAGCGTTGGTGTTTTGTGACAGCCGCTGGCCAGCAGTGCGCCTCAGCGCCCAGCTGTACTTAAAACCGTTTTATGAGTCACTTGGATTTACGGCGGTGGGCGAGTCCTATCTGGAGGACGATATTCCCCACATCGAAATGCTCAGAGCACGTTAACGATTCAATCTCACGCCGCAAGCTAGGCTGCGTTGCGTGACGCGCGCTTGCGCTCATGTTCGAGCAACAGTTTTTTACGCAGTCGAACACTGTCAGGCGTCACCTCAACAAGTTCGTCTTCATCGATAAACTCAAGCGCCTGCTCAAGACTGTGCAGCACCGGCGGGGTCAAAATCACGGCCTCATCAGTGCCCGATGCGCGCACGTTGGTGAGCTGTTTGGCCTTGGTGGGATTAACCACCAAATCGTTGCCGCGACTATGCAAACCCATGATCTGGCCTTCATAAACGTCAACATTGGGCTCGATAAACAGACGACCGCGCTCCTGAAGACTAAAAAGCGCATAGGCCAGCGTCTTGCCCGAAACCATGGAGACGAGAACACCGTTACTGCGCGAACCCAGTTCGGACTTCGCCACGGGTCCGTAGTGATCAAACACGTGGGTCATAATCCCTGATCCCGACGTGAGGGTAAGAAACTGCGAGCGGAAACCGATCAATCCCCGGGCAGGCACCATAAATTCGAGGCGCACTCTGCCAGCGCCGTCAGTCACCAGGTTCTTAAGCTCGGCACGCCGCAGGCCCAGCTCTTGCATCACGCCACCCTGATGTAATTCCTCGCAATCGATGACCAAAAGCTCATAGGGCTCTGACAGCTGACCGTCTATTTCCTTCTGTATGACCTCGGGTCGCGATACGCCAAGCTCAAATCCCTCACGCCGCATGTTTTCAATCAGGACTGAAAGATGAAGCTCACCACGGCCCGACACCTTGAACTTGTCAGGGCTGTCGCCCTGCTCCACTCGCAGCGCGACGTTGTGAATCAGCTCTCGCTCAAGACGCTCTTTGATGTTTCGTGAGGTGACGTACTTGCCCTCACGACCTGCAAAAGGCGAATCGTTCACCTGAAACGTCATGCTCACTGTCGGCTCATCGACCGTCAGCGCAGGTAACGGTTCGGGGTGAGCCGGATCACACAACGTGTCCGAGATATTCAGTGCGTCAATTCCTGTGACACAGACAATGTCTCCGGCCTCAGCTTGGGCGGCTTCAATGCGCTCAAGGCCCATGTAGCCCATGACCTGAAGCACTTTGCCGTTGCGCTGACTGCCGTCGCGATCCACCACCGCCACAGACGTATTGGGAGTCAATACACCACGCGTGATACGACCGACCCCGATGACACCGACATAGCTACTGTAGTCGAGGGCAGAAATCTGGAGCTGCAGTGGACCGGCGGCATTGACCTGAGGAGGTGCGACTTTATCGACAATGGCTTGGAACAATGGCGACATGTCGTCAGCCATCGCGTCGTAATCGTCACCGGCAATGCCGTTGATCGCAGAGGCATAGATCACGGGAAAATCGAGCTGCTCTTCGGTCGCGCCCAATGTGTCAAATAAATCAAACACCTGATCGACCACCCAATCGGGCCTGGCGCCCGGCCGGTCAATTTTGTTCACCACGACAATCGGATTCAGTCCGCGCTCAAACGCTTTAGCCGTAACAAAGCGAGTTTGTGGCATAGGACCATCAACAGCATCGACCAGCAACAACACTGAATCGACCATCGACAGCACCCGCTCCACCTCGCCACCAAAATCCGCGTGCCCAGGGGTATCGACAATGTTGATGTGGTAATCGTGCCAATCGATGGCGGTATTTTTTGCGAGAATCGTAATGCCGCGCTCCCGCTCTTGATCATTTGAATCCATGATCCGCTCGGCACCCGCACTTTTGCGATCGAGCGTGCCGGACTGCTGCAGCAAGCAGTCGACCAGAGTGGTTTTACCGTGATCAACGTGGGCAATGATGGCGATATTGCGAAGCGCTTTCATGGAATGTCCCGATTGTATGGAGGGGGATAGCGGCAGGGCGCGCGGAGTGTACACCACCAACGCGCAATTGGTTCAGTGCGACAGAGAGATTCAGCTTAGCCAGTTCAGGTCTTCGACACTTAACCGAGCACCGGCTTGTCTAGCGATAAACGACGCACAGAGACACGTGCGTAGAAGACGAGTACAAAAAAACCGCAACGAATCAAAAGATCACGTTGCGGCTTCCTGGTCGAGTTAACCCCCGTAACCGGCGGCCACAGGCAGGGTCAAGATTACGCGTTTAAGCAAGTGCCTCTTTAGTCGTTTTAACGATAGCAGCGGCTACTTTGTATGGATCTGCATTAGAAGCCGTTCGTCGATCTTCGAGGCGACCAATCCAACCGTCAGCGTGTGTAGATACCGGAATTCGGATCGAGGCACCTCTGTCAGAGATACCGTAGCTGAACGTATCGATCGATTGGGTCTCGTGGTCACCCGTCAATCGCTGGTCGTTGTCTGCACCGTAGACGCTGATATGGCGATCAATATTCTTACCGAACTCCTCGCAGATCTTCGTGAAGACGGATTCTTCGCCCATCGTTCTCATCATTTCGTTGGAGAAGTTGGCGTGCATGCCAGAGCCGTTCCAATCCAGCTTGCCAAAGGGTTTGGGGTGCCAGTTGATTGAGAAGCCATACTTTTCACCCACGCGCTCGAGGAGGTATCGGGCCACCCAGGTTTCATCTCCGGCTCGCTTTGCGCCCTTGGCAAATACCTGAAATTCCCATTGCCCAGCCGCAACTTCGGCATTGATGCCTTCGACATTGATGCCCGCTGCCAGGCACAGGTCAAAGTGCTCCTCTACGCATTCGCGGCCAAACGCGTTGCCGGCACCGACAGAACAGTAATAGGGGCCTTGAGGACCCGGATAGCCATTGACCGGGAAGCCGGGAGGCAGCTGGGTGTCAACGTCCCACAAGAAATACTCCTGCTCGAAGCCAAACCAGAAGTCGTCGTCATCGTCGTCAATCGTTGCCCGGCCGTTGGATTCGTGAGGCGTGCCGTCGGCGTTGAGGACTTCGGTCATGACCAAGAAAGCGTCTTTTCGGCCCGGATCTGGGAAAATGGCAACGGGCTTCAGCAGGCAATCGGAACTGTTACCGTCAGCTTGCTCGGTCGAGCTGCCATCAAATGACCACATGGGACACTCTTCGAGCGTGCCGCCAAAATTATCCCGAACCTGGGTCTTGCTACGCAGGCTTTGAGTCGGCTTGTAACCATCAAGCCAGATGTATTCAAGTTTAGCTTTCATTTTAACTACGTCTCCGCACAGTGCGATAAGGCACACAGTTTGCTCAAGTTAGTTCACACATCGATGTGTCAGTCGCTTCACGTGGCGATGACTAAAACACCTGACCCATCCACTCGCAAAATCCGTGCCACCCATAGCAGACGCCTAAGCCATTGATTAATAATAGGTTCCAGTTCTTGCTGGCAGGATAATGCACTAAATAAGTGCATGTCGGTTGCTTGTTGCACCAAAAAGTGGCAATTTGCGCGGCGAGGTGGGTCCCCATCACCACCCGCAACGGTGGATTCCTCAGCAGTGAGGTGACTCCGCGCACAGTTGCTGGTGCCCTCCGGGTTGGCACACCCTTTGCAAGCTATCCATCACCTTAACGCTTTGGCTCTGCCTGGTTGCGGAGCGATTTATGAAGGAGCAACACATGTCGGAGCGCACGCTCGATCTGATCAGTAAAAACGATATTCGCTGGGTGGACCTGCGATTCACCGATACCAAGGGCAAGGAGCAACACGTCTCGATCCCCGCTAGCGCGGTGGATGAAGATTTCTTCGAGGGCGGCAAAATGTTCGATGGTTCGTCCATTTCCGGTTGGAAAGGCATCAACGAGTCCGACATGATTCTGATGCCCGATGACAGCACTCCCCTGCTGGATCCTTTCACTGACGACCCCACGCTCATTTTGCGTTGCGACATTGTCGAACCCGCCACCATGCAGGGCTACGACAGAGACCCGCGTAGCATTGCCAAGAAAGCCGAGGCTTACCTGGCGTCTACGGGCCTGGGTGACACTGCGTTCTTCGGTCCCGAGCCGGAGTTTTTCGTTTTTGACGATGTTAAGTGGCACGCCGATATGAGCGGCGCAAGCTATGCCATTAACGCTGAGGAAGCAGCATGGTCCTCGAGCATGGACTTCGAGGACGGCAACATCGGGCATCGCCCCGGCGTTAAAGGTGGCTACTTCCCTGTGCCGCCAGTCGATTCGCTGCACGATATTCGCGCCGCCATGTGCTCTGCCATGGAGCAAATGGGTTTGGAGGTGGAGGTGCACCACCACGAAGTCGGCACGGCGGGTCAGTGTGAGATTGGCGTCAAGTTCAACACGCTGGTGTCCAAAGCAGATGAAGTACAGATTCTGAAGTACTGTGTCCTGAACGTCGCGCACGCCTATGGCAAAACGGCAACCTTTATGCCCAAGCCGCTGGTGGGTGATAACGGCTCTGGCATGCACGTTCACCAATCCATCGCTAAAGGGGGTGACAACACCTTCGCAGGCGATGGCTACGCTGGCTTGTCTGATACTGCGCTCTACTACATTGGCGGCATTATCAAACACGCACGGGCATTAAACGCCTTCACTAATGCCTCCACCAACAGCTACAAGCGTCTGGTGCCCGGTTTTGAAGCACCGGTCATGTTGGCTTACTCAGCCCGTAATCGATCTGCTTCGATCCGCATCCCCTACGAACCCTCACCAAAAGGTAAGCGGGTCGAGGTGCGGTTCCCGGACCCAACGGCCAACCCTTACCTCGCTTTTGCTGCAATGCTGATGGCGGGTATTGATGGCATCCAGAACAAAATTCACCCCGGTGATGCTGCGGACAAAGATCTCTATGACCTGCCGGCAGAGGAAGCTGCAGATATTCCTACCGTCGCCTCCAGCCTAGAGATGGCTTTGGACGCCCTCGAGGCAGATCGCGACTTTCTGACTGCTGGCGGGGTCTTCACCGACGACATGATCGACGCCTATATCGAGCTCAAGCGAGAAGACGTGGAACGACTGAACATGACCACGCACCCGGTTGAATTCGACATGTACTACTCGGTCTAAGTGTCAGTCACCATTAACAGCCAACTCGAAAACGCCCGCACCCTGCGGGCGATTCTATTTTGTGGGCCTCCCTACTACCATCACGCACCACATTGGTGCATCTTAGGCAGGTCCTAGCGGCGCATGACCCAACGTTCTCATCACAGCTCAGGATCAGCCAATCGCCAGAACCCAGCGTGGCGGGCCTGTCTCAGTGGCGGCGCAGTGCTGCTCGCTATCGCGGTATTCGCCGGCGCGGTGCCAAAAGGCTTTACGCAAACGGTGTACAAGGTCACGGATAAGGATGGCAACGTCACGTTCACCGACACGCCGCCCTCGGACAAAGAAGCCGTGGTAGAAGCACAAACCGTTCACAGCCTCAATACTTCGGCCGCGGTGACACCCGCACCCAAATCCGAACCCGACGCCGCGGTGACCGAGCCGATCAGCTACGAAACGCTGATCATGAGTCCGGCCGAGGCCGCGACAATTCCGATGGGTCCAGGCAATTTTTCAGTCGATGCAATGGTGCGCCCAGCTCTTTCTCAGGGTGAGCGCGTTGTTTTGACGCTGGACGGTGAGCCGGTGGGCACGCCGCAACGAATGCCTACATGGCAGCTCACCAACGTCTATCGTGGCGAACACCGGCTACAAGTGGTGCGAGTTAACGCCGAGGGTGCCAGGGTCAATGCTTCCAGCGAGCGTACCGTCTATGTCATGCGCCCCATTGCAAATCGATAACAATATGACCGCTGAATTACCTCCCGATTTATCCATCGACTATCACCTCGACCTGTTAGCCACCGGGGTGGTGCTGTTGGATGCCGATCTGCACATCAGGGCGCTGAATCTATCGGCAGAGAATCTGCTGGAGGTGTCTGCCAGCCGGGCATTGGGAAGTCCGCTGGAGGCGCTGCTTGACGAGTCAAACGAGTGGTACCCATTGCTAAACCAAGCCCTCACTGAAAATTACCCTATGGTCCGGCGCGCGATCCCGCTGACCACGCGCACCGGCCAAGAGCGCACCGTTGACATCACGCTGAGCCCAATCGCTGGCAAGGTCGAAAGTCGCTGCCTGCTCGTTGAATTGACGATGGTCGATCGGTTGCAGGCTATCAGCCGCGATGAGAGCGAATGGCAAGCTCAGGCAACGCTTAAAGAAATTATGAAAGGCGTCGCGCACGAAGTGAAAAACCCATTGGGCGGTATACGGGGGGCAGCACAGCTTTTATCTGGGGAGCTGGCCAACCCCAACCTGCAGGAATACACCGACATCATCATTTCCGAGGTAGACCGTCTTCACACGCTGGTCGATCGTATGCTGGGCCCCAGAGAACGGCTTGAGTCCGAACCGACCAATATTCACGAAGTTACCGAGCATGTGCGGCAACTGATCGAGGCCGAGGCAAAGGGCGAACTGGCTATCGAACGCGATTACGATCCGAGCTTGCCCGATTTTCTCGCCGACGCGGGTCAGTTGACTCAAGCCGTACTCAATTTAGTACGCAACGCACGGCAAGCCTGTGGTGATGCTGGTTTGATCACGCTTCGAACCCGTGTGCTCAGACAGTTCACGGTAGGTGGCAGTCGCCACAAGCTGGTTTGCGCGCTTCAGGTGAACGACGACGGCCCCGGTGTACCAGAGGATCTCCTGCCAAGGCTTTTTCTACCGATGGTCACCGGCAATGCCAAAGGGACCGGGCTGGGTCTGTCTATCGCTCAACGCATCGCCAATCAGCATGGCGGACTAATTCAAGTACGGAGCTCACCTGGTGATACCTGTTTCACCATGCTCATACCCATGGAGACCTGAGATGGCTACCACCGACCAGGTATGGATCGTCGACGACGACAGTTCGATTCGTTGGGTCATGGAAAAAGCCCTGACGCGTGCTGGTTTAAGTTGCCGGGTTTTTGAGTCCGGTGACGACGTAATCGACGCTTTGTCCTTGCAACAACCCATGGTGGTGGTCAGCGACATTCGTATGCCCGGCATGGACGGCATCACGCTGCTCTCAAAACTCAAGTCTCAACAACCGGACTTGCCCGTCATCATTACCACGGCGCATTCAGACCTCGACAGTGCTGTGAGCTCCTATGAGGAGGGTGCCTTCGAATATTTGCCAAAGCCTTTTGATATCGAGGAAATGGTGGCCACTGTCGCCCGGGCGCAGGCGCAACGTACTCAAGTGGAACCCGCCGGCATTGAAGCAGGAGATCGCCGCTCGACCGAGATCATCGGTAACGCACCGGCGATGCAAGAAGTCTTCCGTGCCATTGGGCGTCTGGCACAAAGCCACATCACAGTGTTGATTAACGGCGAGTCGGGGACAGGTAAAGAACTGGTCGCCCGAGCGCTCCACCGCCACAGCCCGAGAGCGGATAAGGAATTTGTTGCACTGAATATGGCGGCCATTCCTCAGGAGCTGATGGAATCAGAGTTATTTGGCCACGAGAAAGGGGCGTTCACCGGGGCCAATAGCCGCCGGGAAGGTCGCTTTGAGCAGGCCCGTGGGGGCACTCTGTTCCTAGATGAGATTGGCGATATGCCTGCGGCAACCCAGACGCGCTTACTGAGAGTGCTCCAGGACGGGGAGTTCTTCCGCGTTGGCGGAGTCGACTCCATCAAGGCGGACGTCAGAATCATCGCGGCGACCCATCAAAAACTGGAATCACTGGTCGAATCGGGGGCGTTCCGCGAGGATCTGTTCCATCGACTGAACGTGATTCGTATTCATGTCCCCAAACTATCCGAGCGCCGGGAAGATATCCCTCAGCTACTCAAGCACTTTTTAACCTCTGCAGGTAACGAACTGGGTGTCGACGCAAAAACGATTTCCGATGACGCTCTGGAAGTGCTGACGCAACTGTCTTGGCCAGGCAATGTCAGACAGCTGGAGAACACCTGCCGATGGTTAACCGTGATGGCGGCCGGTCGTGAGGTGCTCCTATCGGATCTGCCACCTGAGTTGGTTCAGGCCCACGACAGCAGCGCGGTCGCTTCGGCAGAAACCTGGCATGAGCAACTGGCCGGATGGGCAAATCAGCAGCTGTCGGAGGGTCAGTCGAACGTCCTGCGCCAGGCACTGCCACTGTTTGAATCGATCATGATCGAAGCCGCTCTGCGTCATACCGGCGGGCGGAAGGCCGAAGCCGCGGAGTTACTCGGATGGGGGCGAAACACCCTCACCCGAAAACTCAAAGATCTGGACTTACCGGCCGCCTGAGCGGATAGCCACCCGGCCAGGTACCGCCTTGAGAGGCGGCGAACAGATCAGTGAGTCGAGCCTTCTGGCGCGGCTACAACCTGATCACCGCCCTCAGCGGCTTGCTGAGCGACCGCCTGACGGAATAGCGCGTCGAAGTTGACCGGCGCGATCATCAAGGCCGGGAAACCGCCCTTCACAACCAGATTGTCCACCGCTTCACGCGCATAGGGGAAAAGAATGGTCGGGGCGACCGTCGACAACAACTGCCGGAGCGCATCCCCCTCAATACCCGCCACATAAAAAATGCCTGCTTGCTGAACCTCCACCAAAAACGCGGTCTGTTCCTCTAGCTTGGCGGTGATGGTCAGGGTCAGCACAACCTCATGGTTTCCCTCCTCATCAACGCGGCTACTTTTCGTATTCAGGTCAACGTTAACCGCGGGTTTCCACTCCTGCCGGAATACGTTGGGCGTCATCGGCGACTCAAAAGAAATGTCTTTCGTGTAAACACGCTGAGTCACAAATTGCTGTTGCGCCTGTGCTTCCTGACCGGCGGCCGTACCTTCTTCAGCCATGCTGGCTCTCCTTATTAATCAAAGTCTTGGCGAGTCTGCTTTAGGTCAGCAGCGGGTCGAGTGCGCCGGAACGCTCCAAACCATACAGCTGATCACACCCACCTATATATTGTTCACCAATCCAGATTTGCGGCACGGATGTGCGACCGGCTCGCTCTGCCATCTCTTGCCGAGTGGCTGGGTCGCCATCTACCGGTATTTCCTGATACCGAACTCCTTTTTGATCGAGCAGCGCTTTGGCACGGATACAAAAAGGACACCATCGAGTGGTGTAAATGACGACTTCACTCACTGGGTGACAACCGGAAGCTTTTGGGCGTCCCACTCCATCATGCCGCCCGACAGCTTTTGCGCTTTTCCAAAGCCCTGGGCGCGCAACGTCTTTGTCGCAGGGCCAGCAGACTGCCCCATTTTACACACGACGATGACAGGTTTATCGCGGAATTTTTCCAGTTCGGAGACGCGATTCGCCAGCGAAGCTGCCGGGATATGCTTGGCATCAGTGATATGACCCCGGCCATATTCAGCCGCATCCCTTATATCCAAGAAGACCCCACCCTCGGTGTTGACAAGCTGCACCGCCTGGTTGATCGACAGCGCAGGCCCCGCTTTACGCGTCTCATGAAGTAGCAACAGCGTCAGGACAGCGGCGAGCGCCGCTACCAAAACCCACTGCTCTGCCAAAAACTGAAAAAACATCCCTGCTGACACGTTATTCCCGCCTCGTGATGATGCGTCGCTGATATCGATAGATCATTTGACGCACAGCGCTTCCCGTTACCCTATGGGACGCCCTGCGCGCTGGATAGCAAACGGCGCGGGCCGCGAGTATATCGGTTCAATTCCGCGCCCTCCAGTCAGTGTCCCCTAGTCAGGCCACTGTGCTCGAGCTCCTGCGGCCCGCGCTCAGACACCGAATCGATGCGCCCGCCAAAACAGCGGCACCTCCCAGCAGCTCGGCTGCGTCCGCCAGTGGGAGAGTCGATAGTCAAGGT
>Ga0181605_10000897_pt1 | contig 29437 bp, 28 predicted proteins | sample 041ome_11_FD_148676 | JGI IMG/M metagenome (GOLD analysis project Ga0181605, IMG submission 148676) | Coastal salt marsh microbial communities from the Groves Creek Marsh, Skidaway Island, Georgia - 041411US metaG (spades assembly) | ecosystem: Environmental > Aquatic > Marine > Intertidal zone...
GAAAAAATAGACTATCCAAAACAACAATGGTCGTTTTCAGGTATAACTGGCACCTTTGATCGTGCATCACAACAAAGAGGACTTCAAGTATATAAAGAAGTATGTTCAGGGTGTCATGGGTTAAGATTATTGGCTTATCGAAATTTAAAGTCAATTGGATATAACGATGATGAAATAAAAGCTTTTGCATCTGAAAATAATGTTAACGCTATCAACGATGATGGTGAAACAGTAGAAAGACCGGCAAGGCCGAGTGATAAGTTTGTTTCTCCTTATCCAAATGAACAGGCAGCTAGGGTAGCTAATGGGGGTGCATATCCTCCTGATTTATCATTAATAGTAAAAGCTAGAGCCGACGGCGCTAATTATTTACATGCACTTTTGACTGGTTATGTAGATGCACCAGCAGAAAAAAAAGTTCCAGATGGAATGTATTATAATAAATATTATCCTGGAAATTTAATTGGTATGCCTCAACCCCTATACGATGAAGGTGTTGTTTACGCTGATGGTACTAAAGCAACTCCTGAACAAATGGCAAAAGACGTTACAGCATTTCTTGCCTGGGCAGCCGAACCAGAGATGGAAGATAGGAAAAGGTTAGGTATATCTGTTATGTTATTTTTACTTGTGCTTACTTTACTATCTTATTTTGCAATGAAACAAATTTGGGCTCCAATCAAAACTAAATAAATTAGGCTACATTTTTATCTAAAAATTTGAGAGTTCTGTCCAAAGCTATTTTTGCGCTTACTTCATTGTATTGCCTTCTATGATTACAATTAAATCCATGGTCAGCAGGGTATGTATATGTAAGAACCTCTGGTCTTGCTTCCTTGAAAGTCTTGACTGTCTCTATAGGAATACCTTGATCTAATTCTCCAAAATGAGTTAATGTATTACATTTTGGTTCTTGTTCTTTGAGTTTCGGAATGTCACCTCCATAATAACAAATGGCCGCAGATAAATTATCATTTTTACAAGCTGTTCGCCACGCTAACGAGCCTCCCCAACAATAACCTATGACACCCACTTTTCCTGAAGAAGAAACAACTGACATTGCGGCTTCTATATCTTTAAGTGCATCTTTGTCACATAAGCTTTTTAAATTTCTTCCTTTTGTAATACTTTCATTGTCATAAGTTAGTTTTACATTTCTTTCTCTTCTATCAAATAATGATGGGGCTATTGCTAAATATCCTTGAGTTGCAAAAAAATTGGTTATTTCTTGTATATGAGTATTTACTCCGAATATTTCTTGTAGAATTACAATTCCTCCCTTAGGTTTTCCTTCTGGTTGAGAAAGATAAGACAAAAATGTATGGTTATCTTTTGCTTTAATTTCAAGAAAATCACTCATGTTGCACTCCTCTTAAACATTGAATCTAAAATGGAATATATCTCCATCTTGAACTATATAATCAGATCCCTCAACTCTCATGCGCCCTGCATCTTTAGCGGCTTGCTCAGTTTTATAGTTGAGATAATCGTCACAGGAAATAGTTTCAGCCCTTATAAACCCTTTTTCAAAGTCTGTATGTATAATGCCTGCAGCTTCAGGAGCAGTTGAATTTTTTTTCAATGTCCAAGCCCGTGCCTCCTTTGGACCAATAGTAAAAAAGGTAATTAAGCCAAGTAAATCAAAACCTTTTCTAATGAGCCTATTTAAACCAGACTCTTCTAATTTTAAATCTTTAAGGAATTCTTTTTTTTCTTCATCATCTAATAATGCAATTTCAGATTCTATGGACCCTGAAATTATAACAGTTTCACAATTTTCTTTGTCAGCTTTATCAAATATTGTTTTAGTAAATTTATTACCTAAAGAGGCATCTTCTTCATTAACGTTGCATACATATAAGACTGGTTTTGAAGTTAATAAATTAAAAGTTTTAATTTTTTTGATTTTATCGGGATCAATCTCAGTTAATCTTACAGGCTTGCCCTCCGATAAGCAATCGTGCAAACTCTTCATTAATTCTAAATCTTTTTTACTTTCTGGATCATTTGTTTTAGCCTTTTTATTAAGGTTTTGAATTTGTTTATCCAAGCTTTCTAAGTCAGCTAACATTAATTCAGTTTCAATAATTTCAGCGTCTCTTAATGGATCTATACCGTTTTCCACATGAGTAATTTCATCGTCTTCGAAGCATCTTAAAACATGAACAACAGCATCTACTTCCCTTATGTGAGAAAGAAACTTATTTCCTAATCCTTCTCCTTTACTAGCACCACTAACCAAACCAGCAATATCCACAAACTGCATTTGTGCTGGGATGACTTTTTGAGATTTAGCTAACTCAGATAATTTTTTTAACCTCTCATCAGGGACTGCTACTATGCCAGTATTAGGCTCAATTGTACAAAAGGGGTAGTTTGCTGCTTCTGCAGTAGCTGTTTCTGTTAAAGCATTAAACAAAGTGGATTTTCCCACATTAGGTAACCCTACTATTCCACATTTAAATCCCATAAAATTTTCCTTAGTTAAATTTTAATATTTGTGTCTTATTGTTAATTAATAAATCAACCTCATAAGTAATTTTATTTATAGTGTCATATAGCCAATTGATTTTATCTTCTGAGGTGAAATCTGAAAGTACCCACCCAGAGATATTTTCATCAATTTTATTATCATAAATTTTAGAAGGTCGAGAAATCCCAACTCTAATTCTATAATAATTTTTACCAATATAATTATCTATACTTTTTAATCCATTATGACCATTATGACCTCCACCAAGTTTTACCTTTATTCTTCCTTGATCAAGATCTATCTCGTCATGAATTACATATATTTGATTGATTGGTATATTATAAAATTCTTTGATTTCTTTTAAAGCTATGCCAGAATTATTCATATAGGTTGTTGGTTTTTGAAAAAAAATTATATTTTTGCTTATTTCTAACTTTAAAAAATCAGATCTAAATTTTTTAGAGAATGATTTTGTATTGTAAAAGTCACATAGGGCATCAATTACTTTGAAACCTATATTATGTCTATTATTTATGTAAGATTTTCCAGGATTTCCAAGGCCAACGATAAGAAACATTTTGAAACTTAAAACTCAATTTTGTGATAGTTATTTCTAACTATCACTCTTAGTTTCTTCTGTTGCTTCCGCATCACCTTTTGCTTCATCACCATCTTCTTCTGTATCACCTAATCCACCTCTTGGTGCAGCAATAGTTGCTACTGTGAAGTCTCTATCAGTGATTGTTGGTGTACACCCTTCAGGAAGCTCAATTGAACTAATATGAATTGTATGACCCACATTTAAGCCTTCTAAGTCAACAGTAATTTTTTCAGGTATTGAAATCGCAGGACAATTTAACTCAACTTGAGCTCTTACTACGTTTAGTACGCCACCAAGTTTAATTCCTGTACATTTGTCTTCGTTTATAAATTCAACATTAATTCCAACAGCAACAGTAGCATTTCTGGTTACTCTTAAAAAATCAACATGTTCAGCTTCTTCTGAAACTGGATGTTGTTGAATATCGCGTGGTAAAACAAAATGTTTCTCATTGTTAACTTCAATGTTCATCAATTGACTAAAAATGCCTGGTTTGTGCATTAATTGACGCCATTTGTTAGCATTGATTGTTATAGGTATTGCTGGTTGTTTGTTTCCATATATTACGGCAGGTACTAAACCTGCACGTCTAGCAGCTCTGGCAGACCCCTTACCAACCTGACTACGAGCTTCTGCTTTAAAATCAATAGTTTCCATTTAATAGTCTCCTTATTAATAATCTTTGCCTCCAGGGGTGCAAAAGATTTATGAATACATAACCTTATAATAAAAAAATATAAAGAAAATAATAAAAAATTACTCAAAAAGGCTTGAAACTGACTGTTCCATGTGGACTCTACGAATTGCCTCGCCTATGATAGGTGCAATAGAGATTTGTCTAATATTATTAGTCATCTTAACAGCTTCTGTTGCTTTAATTGAATCAGTAGTTACTAGAGAGTTTAAGGGAGAATTACTAATATTAGTTACAGCTGAGCCTGATAAAACACCATGAGTTACGTAAGAATCAACACTTATTGCTCCTACATCTATTAATGCTTTAGCTGCGTTACATATTGTTCCACCTGAATCAATTATGTCATCTACAATTATACAGTGATGATTAGCAACATCTCCTATAATATTCATTACTTCTGAGGATCCTGCCTTTTCTCTTCTCTTATCTATTATTGCTAAATTAGCATTTATTCGTCTTGCTATCGCTCTAGCTCTAACAACCCCACCCACATCTGGTGATACAATTACTAAAGGCTTATCTTTATATCTTTCTTCAATATCCTTAACAAAAACAGGAGCTGCAAACAAATTATCTGTTGGTATATCAAAAAATCCTTGGATCTGTCCTGCATGTAAATCCATTGTTAGTATTCTATCTGCTCCTGCTTTTGTAATTAAATTAGCTACTAATTTAGCAGATATAGGTGTTCTTGGACCTGATTTTCTATCTTGCCTCGCATATCCATAATAAGGTATCACTGCCGTAATTCTTCTAGCACTAGCTCTTCTCAAGGCATCTAGAGAAACTAATAATTCCATTAGATTATCGTTCGCAGGATAAGACGTTGACTGGATAATAAACATATCCTCACCTCTTACATTTTCTTGCACCTCAACAAAAACTTCCATGTCAGAAAATCGTTTGACTTCAGCTCTTACAAGTTGGGAATTAAGGTTTTTTGAAATACTTTTTGCAAGATCAATGTTAGAATTGCATGAGAGAATTTTCATTATTTCAATCCCAAGATTTTAAAAATATTTAATAGCAGTCATTTTTAAGTTTAATCAAGATAAATTTCATAAAAAAAATTTTAGATAAAAATTAAGACAAACATTCCTAAAATTAGTACAATAAAAAATATAATTAAATGAGGCATTTTTTTACTATTTTGGGATCCCAATTACTGATATTTGTCTGCCAGTTTTTAATGTTTTGGTTAGACTTTGATGATGAGTAGTTCTTCTATGACTAAAAAACAAGTTGCTGTTTTCATAAGTATCAATATTTATATTACCGATTTGCTCTATTCTTGCATACTTTAAACTTTCTTTAATAAGCAAAGGAAGATCAAAAAGGTATTTCCCTTTTGAAACTAAAGATAAAATAGAATAGTTTTTTAGATAAAAAGGATTTTTTTTGATTATACCTGCAACATCCTCCTTTATTTCATATGATCTTTTTTGAATTGTTGGCCCAATAATACTAATTATATTTTTTCTTTTGGCTCCAATAGTTTCCATAGAGGAAACTGTAGATTCAATAATATTATTAAGAGCGCCTCTCCATCCTGCATGACAAGCACCAATTGTACATGAAACTTTATCATAAAATAAGATCGGAGCGCAATCAGCTCCAAGTATTGATAAACCAACACCTTTTAAATTTGTAACTAATCCATCTCCCTCTATTAATTCGTCATTTTTTTTATTAACTACAATATGTACTTTAGCTGAATGAGTCTGATTTAATTTTATTATTTTTTTTAAATATAACTCCCTACAGACTAGATTTATATTTTTATTTACATCATCTATTTCATCATTAACCCCTAAACTGCAGTTTAATGAGTCAAAAGGATTTAATGAGTATCCACCATTTCTGGTAAAAAAACCGTATTTTATTTTATCATCATCTAAGAGTTTGTGTAAAAATCTGTCTGTAGCCATATAATTTTTCTAAGAAGATTACTTTAAATTAATTCTCTAAATTTATTTTATGTTTATTATAAAAAAAGATTGAAAAATATAAACCAATTAAAACCATGGGAAAAGACAAGATTTGTCCCATTGAAAGGTCATAGTGAAGTAAGCCAATATGCTGATCTGGTTCCCTAAAAAATTCTATAAAAAAACGAAACACACCGTACAAAAATATAAAAAAGCTAGTTATTACCCCTGGTTTCTTTAAAAAATCAAATACATGCATCATAATCCACAAAATCACAAATAATACTAATCCTTCAAAAAAAGCTTCGTAGAGTTGGCTTGGGTGTCTTGGTATGTCTCCTCCATTTGGAAAAATAATTCCAAAAGGATGATTGGTTGTCCTGCCATATAGCTCTCCATTAATAAAATTAGCAAGACGACCAAAAAATAAGCCTATGGGTGCTACAACTGCAATTAGGTCTGAATAAGTAAGTATAGATATTTTAAATAATTTACTGGTGTATATAATAGCGAATACTACGCCAATAAATCCTCCATGGAAAGACATACCACCATTCCAAATTTTTAAAATTTCTATTAAATTATTAAAATAATATTCAGGATTATAGAATATAACATATCCTAATCTACCACCAACTATAATTCCAATCATGCAATTACTAATTAAATCACTTATTTCTTTAGAATTAATGTTAATTTTTTTTAATTTAATTATTTTTAAAATTAAAAACCAACTAATGAGGATCCCTAAAATATAAGATAGCGCATACCATCTGACCTTGATTATTCCAATATCTATTGCAATTGGATTAATATTTGGAAATTCTATCATTTGTTACTACTAACTTGTATTTAATTAAATAATTTATCATATACTTATCATACTAATAATTATAGTTTAGATTATTCATAGATCTTATTAGAGGAATAAGTATGAAAAGAAACAATTATTTTTTAAAAGATACCGCATCTATTATTAATGGGGCTCTATCAACATTTTCAGATTTAAAAAATGAGATTGATGGAATTATCAAAAGTAGATTTGAGAAGTTTATTAATTCTCAAGGCATTGTCAGTAGAGAAGACTTTGAAGCTTTGTTAGATAGACATAACCAATTAAACGCTGAGTTTAATCTTTTAAAGGCAAAACTAGATAGAAAAAAAACAAAATCTAATAAGTAAGTTATAGTTTAAAAATAACAATATATAGTGTACTATATTAATCTTATTCCTTAATTATACTATATGTTGTAAATATGACTACATACTTAAAGAATGAAATATTCTCTACTGACATCAGTGCTATTTTCTCCAAATATAGATGGTTTCAATTTCAAAGTCATAACAAGAATTATGATTTTGGTTATAAGGGAGAGGTTGCTGATTATTATTTAAAATTAAGTGTTAGAGATAAACTTTTGAATTTTGAATATGTTTTAGATTTTCAACTGCCAGAAAATAAAATTTATGATTTATTGGAGATAATTAACTACATTAATAAAATTTCTCAAAATGGGCATTTTTTTTATGATTTTATAGACGATAAAATCAAATTTAAAACAATCCACTCCTTTTCACAAAAACCTAATAAAGATAATTTAAAACAAATTGTTGATATTAATATGTCTCCAGTAAATAGTTTGTTTCACAAATTTTCTATGGCTATTCATAATTTAGTTTATGGAGAAAAAATAGATCAAAATGTTTTGGAATTTTTATTTTTAAACATTGAAGGGAATGCTTAAACATACTAAGCATTTACTTAAAAGAAACTTAGGTCGTCAAAAAATGAATAATATTATTTTATTTGGATATGGAAATATGGGCTCATCCATTGCCAAAGGATGGATGTTAAAAAAATTAAATTTTAATTTTAGCGTAATAGAAAAAGTGTCTTCATTAAGAAAAATGGCTAATGATGATGGTTTTGATTCTTATGAAAATATTACGAAATTGAATGAATCAATTGATATAAAAGCTGGTGACATAATTTTTTTAGCTGTTAAACCACAACAAATGAGAGAAATAACAGAATCTTTTTTGACAATAAATTTTAAAAATATTCTCTTTATTTCTATTGCCGCTGGTTTGTCTATTTCTTGGTTTCAATCGCAAATTAATCAAAATATAAAGTTAGTTAGGTCGATGCCAAATCTACCAGCCTCAGTCGGATTTGGAATGACTGGTTATTGTAGTACGAACAATTTAAACAAAACCGATGTCAAAAATACAATTGGATTGTTAAGTGCATTTGGGAAAGTTATTCATTTAGAATCTGAGGATTTAATGAACGTTGTAACTGCAATTTCTGGTTCAGGACCTGCATATATTTTCTATTTGGTAGAAGTTTTGTCAAAAATAGGTATAGAAAATGGATTATCTATAAAAGATGCTAAAACCCTTGCCCTACAAACTTTAATTGGTTCTTCCAGGCTTCTTGAATTTTCAAGTATTGATGCAGAAACACTTAAAAAAAATGTAACAAGTCCAGGTGGCACAACAGAAGCAGGTCTTCTAATTCTCGAATCTATTGATAATGGATTGTATCCCTTATTAGAAGCAACAATTAAAAATGCAAAAAATAGAGCTATAGAATTAAATCAGAATGGTTAGTTCTTTATGGAATTAAGTGACAAACAAATTAAAGTGAGATTGTGCGATCAATATTTACAAATTGTTTCTAAATCTATGTCTCCCAATATAAGTTTAGAAGAATTGTGTAGAGTTAGCAAAATATCTCATGATAGAGCAAAAAAAATTGTTCCACCAAATTTTGTTGAAACTTTTTTCTTTTTAAAGATTTATATTTCAAAGGTTGACAAAGAAGTGTTGAATGATCTCAAAATTGAATTAATGGATGATGATGTTTCAACTGTTTACGATAAAATTTTGGAAGGTATAACAATAAGATTTGAGGCATTTTTTAAACATAAACGAGCTCTTCAAATTTTGAGTTATGGTATAGATCAAAGAATAGAAATTTTTTTTAAACTCTTAAGAGAAAATGTTTATTTTATGAGTAATCTTTTAGATATAGTAGAAAACGAAAGTGAAAATTTTTTATTAAATAAAATTAAGTCCATAGCATTAAACTTTGTTTTTATAAAAGCACTAGAAAAATTTTTAAAAGATGAAAGTACTGAAATTGATACTACTATTAGGTTAGTAGATAAGTATTTGACTGAAATAGAGGACCTAGGGTTCATGTTAGGTATAATAAAAAAACAGTCATAAAGGAAGTAGCAAACGAACTCTCAACCCTCCTAGAGGACTGTCTTCTAATATCAATTCACCTCCGTGATTTAGAGCTGAATTCTTTGCTATTGATAAACCAAGGCCCGTACCACCTGTTTTACTATTTCTTGAATTTTCCAATCTAGTAAATGGAAGGATAACTTCATCCCTTTTATCCCTTGGAATACCAGGCCCATTATCGTCTATTATTATTTCACTGTGGTCATCAAATATTTGTATTTGAGCAGTTGCTTTACCTGCATATCTTATAGCGTTAGTTAATAAATTTATTAATGCTCTTCTAATTGATTGTACTTGAATTGGGAAAATGGGGATATTATCATCGGGAACTAGGATGTTTATTTTTTTTCCACTAGGATCAGAAGATTTTACAGCTTGTTGTAATAATTTAAATAAACTTGCATCAACCATTTGTTCTTCTCTATCATCTCTAGCAAATTCGAGATAACCATCAATCATTTGTTCTAGCTCTTTTAATTCCTGTTCAAATTCAACTTTAGTCTCATCTTGTATTTCCATAACTGCAAGTTGAAGCCTCATTCTCGTTAAAGGAGTTTTTAAGTCATGACTTACTCCTGCAAGCAGAGAAGTTCTCTCTGAAATTTGTTTGTTTATTCTATGTCTCATAGCTTGGAAAGCTCTACCTGCAATTCTGACCTCAGTAGCACCTTCTATGTTAAAATTTTCTACATCTCTTCCAAACCCAATTTGTCTTGCCGCATTTGCTAATCTTAATATTGGTCTAACTTGTCCTCTTAAAAAAATAATAGCTATAGAAAAGAGTATTACTGATGCTCCTACAGACCACATGATAAATGTTATACCAGTAGGCACAAATAACCTTTTATTATCTATATGCATTCTAACTATTCCATTACCCAACTGTATATCGACATAGAATTGTGAAGAATTTTCTAAGGATGATAGGTAAAATGGTTCTTTTATTCTAGCTTCCAAAGAGTTTCGAAAATTTTTAAATTCAGGTTGTATTGCTTGATTAGGTTGCAAAATACCACCCTCTAACCAATAAAAAATTATATCAAAATATTGTCTAGCTCTTATGGCAGATAAAGCTCTTTGATCTTTGGAAGGTTCATTGCCTAGTTCATCTATTAATAATCCTAAATCTTTAGCTAAATTCTTTGACATGTGACGTGATACCCAGTCCCAATGTCTCTCATAAAATATTGATACAGATATAATTTGAACAAGAATGATAGGTACGAGTATTATAGCTAACATTCTTCCAAAAAGACTTTTGGGTGTTATGTCTCTTAATCTCATATTTTATTCTTTGTTATCAATAATTTTCATTAATTGTTTCATTGTGTGTTTGTAACATCCAACCTATTCCTCTAACAGTTTGAAGATATATTGGATACCTTTGGTCTTCTTCTATTTTTCTTCTTATTCTTGCAATAGCAACATCCAAAGATCTATTTTCCATATTTCCACCAAGTTGCTTATTTAAATCTTCTCTTGAAAAAGCTTTATTTGGAGACTTACAAAAACAACTTAATAATTTTTGTTCAGATGTTGTAAGATGAACAGGAATATTATTTTTATATAAGTTTGAAGATTTTATATTAAAAGAAAATGGACCAAAATTAGTTTCATTGGTTTGATTATTTTCCTCAATATTAGTACTAAACCTCTTTAATATATTTTGTATTCTAAGTAAAAGCTCTCTTGGCTCAAATGGTTTTGTCATATAATCATCAGCACCTATCTCAAGACCATCAAGTCTATCTCCTGGGTCTGACATTGCTGTAAGCATGAGCACTGGAATTTGATTTGTTTGCCTTATTTCTTTCAAAAAATCTAGCCCATTTTGTCCTGGCATCATGATATCAACTACAAGTAAATCAAAAATTAAACTTTCCATGATTTTTTTTGCTTCTTTGGTATTTTCTGCATCAGAAACTCTAAAACCATTGTTTTCTAAAAATTTTTTTAACAATAGTCTTATCTTTTCGTCATCATCGATAATAAGAAGATGAAAAGTAAATTTTTCGAAAGCCAGATTATTCATTTAGGAAATAAATATATTAAACATAATTTAAATATTGCTTACTCAGTAAATTATTTAAATTTCAAAATACTAAATTAATATATTAAATACAAAACTTATTTCTTAGTAATTGATTATTTAATAATAATGTGGATTATAAAATATATCAAACAATCGGAGGAATATTTATTGGTTAGCTTATCATTTGATAATCGTGATGGATACGTTTGGCATAATGGAAACTTAGTAGAATGGAAAGATGCAAGTGTTCATGTATTAAATCACGGTTTGCATTATGCAAGTTGTGTTTTTGAAGGAGAGAGAGCTTATCAGGGGCGCATTTTTGAGTCAGAAAAGCATACAGACAGACTATTCAGCTCAGCTCAATCTCTAGATATGAAAATACCCTTTACTAAAAAAGAAATTTTAGAAGCAAAAGATATTCTTTTAAAACAAAACTCTTTGTCTGACGCTTATGTTAGACCGGTAGTATGGAGAGGTAGTGAAATGATGGCTGTTTCAGCTCAATCTACTAAAATAAATGTAGCTATAGCTGTTTGGGAATGGCCAAGTTATTTTGATCCAGACCAAAAAATGCAAGGTATTAAACTTGATATTGCTAAGTGGAGAAGACCTAGTCCTGAATGTGGACCAGTGCACGCTAAGGCTGCAGGTTTGTACATGATTTGTACTTTATCTAAGCATGAAGCAGAATCTAAAGGATATAATGATGCCCTTATGCTTGATTATAGAGGCCAGATTGCAGAAGCAACTGGAGCAAATATATTTTTTAAAATGCCTGATGGGAAACTGCATACCCCTTTAGCAGATTGTTTTCTTGATGGTATTACAAGAAGAACAGTAATGAAGATTGCCCAAGATCATGGAATTGAAATTGTTGAGAGAAAAATTATGCCAGAAGAAATGGCTAATGCAGAAGAGTGTTTTTTGACAGGTACAGCTGCTGAGGTTACACCTGTGCAATCGATTGGAAACTTTAGATTTATCCCTGGAGAAGTTTGTTCTTTGCTAACTAAAGCCTACTCTGAATTAGTTAATAATAATAATTAAAGAACACTTATTTTTTCCATTTCTTAATTGCATCTTCATCAGATTGTCTAAATTCAACCCACTTTTTTTGGTTGTTATTCTCTTCAACTTTCCAAAAGGGAGCCTGTGTTTTTAGCCAATCCATAATGAAATTACATGCATCAAAAGCATTTTGTCTATGCATTGAAGAAACACCAACAAAAACAATTTGATCTGAGACTAATAGTTTTCCTATTCTATGGATTACAGTAACACCCGTAAGCTCCCACTTTTGTATGCTTTTTAAAACAATTTTTTCAATTTCTAATTCAGTCATTCCTGGATAGTGTTCAAGCGTCATTGAATTTATTAATTGACTTGTTCTTTCATCATGGTCTCTTACCACACCTATAAAATTTACAATTGCCCCAGTTTTTTTATATTGGAGAATTTTAGTTTCTGTAGAAACATCAAAATCTTCAATCTGAATTTTTATTTTTATATTTTCAGCTAAATCGTGATCCATTTAACCTCCAGTCACAGGAGGAAAAAATGCAATTTCATCAGTATTATTAATTTTATCATCTATAGAGGAATAAGATTTATTAATTGCAATTTTGATAAGATCTTTTTTTTCAAATGCTCGTTTATATTTGTCATTTAAGTTTTCAAGATAAAACATTAATTCTTCTATAGTTGATACATTATGTGGTAGATTTATTTCTTCTTCTGATTTACCGATATGTTCTTTAATCCACGAAAAATATTTAATTTGCATTATAAATTACCTTTATTTTTGTTTTTTAAAAAAATTAATCACTTCCATAATATATTGAATACCTGTTGTTAAAGTAATTATGCCAGCTATCCAAAGCAAAGAATATGAAATGATACCTATTAAGTCGATTTTGTAAAAGAATTCATTCATTCTCCAAACTAAAAAGCTTCCACAAGCTATTAATTGTAGTGTAGTTTTCCACTTTGCCCATATAGAAACTTTTAAAGAAAAGTTATATCCAGCAACAGTTTCTCTTAAACCGCTAATTAATATTTCTCTCAACACAATTATTAATGCAGGGATAAAAGCATAGTAAAAATCAAGCATATTTTCTGAAGCTAATGATAATATAATTCCTATCACTAGAAGTTTATCCGCAATAGGGTCTAGTATTTTCCCAAAAACAGAAGTTACGTTATATTTTCTAGCATAAAAACCATCTAAATAATCACTTATCGCTGCAAAAATTAGCAAAGGCGCTGCTATAATTGCACCTATTTCTCCACCGTAAATAATTAGAAAGGGTAATAAAATTGCAGTCAAACATCTAAATAAAGTTAACCCATTAGGTATAGATTTTTTGATATAATTACTGTTAGACATTTATTAGCCTTAATTCTTTATAATTTTTTAATTATACTTGATAAACTATATTTGTATTTAAGTAATTTATAATTAATTAAAGTAGTTATATATTTTTTTTGCTATTGAATGATTGATTCCTTCGACTTTAGACAGATCTTTAAGGCTTGCGGTTTTAACTGATTTAGCGGAACCAAATTCATTTAGTAAAGCCCTTTTCCTTTTGGGACCAATTCCATCTATTTCATCTAGGAGATTTTTAAAAATTAACTTCTTACTTTTTATTCTATGCCCAGCTATAGCATATCTATGCACTTCATCTCTTAATTTTTGTAGAAAAAATAAGATAGTATCATCTTTTTCAAAAGTAAATTTTTTCAAGTTCTTTGTATAAAAATTTTCTCTTCCTGCATCTCTCTTTATTCCCTTTGAAATAGCAATAACCTCAATTTTATCAATTTTTAAATCTTTAAGCACAGATAAAGCTATGTTTAAATGTCCTTTACCACCATCTATAATTAGTAAATCAGGAAAATTAGAGGGGTTTTTCCCTTTTAATCTTCTATTTAGTACTTCTTCCATCATTAAATAATCATTATTATTAACTAATTCTGAATCTGTTAATGATACTTTTTGTTCATATTTCGAAGTAATGTTATAACGTCTATACATTGATTTCATAAAACCATCTTCGTTAAAGGCGATCATTGCTCCTACAGGGGCTTTACCGTTATGATGAGAATTATCATATACTTCTATTTTTTTGATTTGCTTTTCAAACTTAAATGTTTTTTGCAATTTAAGGAGGTTGTTTTTATTTGATGATTTTTCATAAATTTTCCTATTAAGACTCTCTTCAGCATTTTTTACTACAGAATTTATTAAATCTAATTTTTGACCTCTTTGAGGTAGTTGAATTTTTATTCTATAACCGTGCTTTTTATATAAAAGCTCCTCAACCAATTTTCTTTCTTTTGGAGATTCATTAACTAGAATATTTTCTGCAGGGATATTTTTATCAAAAAACTGACAAATAAAAGCCTGCATAATTTCATCTGCTTTAACATCAATACTATTTTTACCAGTGTACGGAAAATAAGATTTTGAGCCATAATTATGACCATTTCTAATAATAGTCATTTGTATTACAACTTTATTATCTAATTGTTTAATAGCCAACAAATCAACATTTTTAAGTTCTGGTATATTTATATTTTGTGATGCAGTAATTTCAGTTAATGTTTTTATTCTATCTCTAAAAATAGCAGCTTCTTCAAATTTTTTTTTATTTGAAGCGTCATACATTTTTTCAACTAATTTTTTTTTAATAACGTTTGTGTCCCCAGTTAAAAAATTTTTTGCTTCTAAAACACTTTCTTTATAACTTTCTTGGGATATTAAGTTAACACATGGAGCGCTACATCTTTTTATTTGAAACTGCAAGCAAGGCCTTTTTCTTGTTTTAAAAATATTGTCATTACATGTTCGAAGTAGAAAAGTTTTTTGAAGTGTTTCTATAGTTTTTTGGACTGTTCCTTTAGAGACAAATGGACCAAAGTAATCACCTTCAATTTTTCTTGAACCTCGGTGGGAAGATATTTGTGGAAAAGGATGAGTTAAATTAAATAATATTGAGCTAAAACTTTTATCATCTTTTAATAATATATTATATGTTGGTTCAAACTTTTTGATCAAGTTAGATTCTAATAACAAAGCCTCCATTTCAGAAGATGTGATGATGATTTCCATTCTTATGGTATTAGAAACCATATAGGTTAATCTTGAATTTAATCTCTTAGGTTGAGTATAAAAATTTATCCTATTATTAAGGTTTTTGGCTTTACCAATATATAGGCTTTGCTCATTTGCCCCTATCATTTGATAGACACCAGGTTTGTTTGGTATTGTTAATAATTCGTTCTTAATTACTTCAATCCCTTTACTTAAGGATATAAGATTATCAGTCATGCAATTATTTTCTAATATTTTCTTTTGGAGATACCATTAGACCCAATTCTTTTTGTTTCAACTTTTTAATCTCGTCTCTTATTTTGGCGGCTTCCTCAAACTCAAGATTGCTTGCGGCTTTATCCATGGCCGTCTCAAGTTCTTGTATCGATTGTTTTATACTTTTCCCGATTTGATTAGGCTTGCTATTGTTTTTATTTTCTTCGTTATGGTTTAGATCAGCTAAAATATCAGAAATTTTACTAATGACGGTTTGAGGAGTTATTTTATTTTTCTTATTATATTCAATTTGTTTTTTCCTTCTTCTTTCTGTTTCATCAATGGCATACTTCATGGAGCCAGTTATGACGTCAGCATAAAGTATAACTTTACCTTCTACATGCCTTGCAGCACGTCCAATAGTTTGTATTAGTGAAGTTTTTGATCTTAAATAACCCTCTTTGTCGGCATCTAGTATAGCAACAAGGGCGCATTCAGGTATATCGAGTCCCTCTCGGAGAAGATTAATACCAATTAAGGCATCAAATACTCCTAGTCTTAAATCTCTTATAATCTCAATTCGTTCAAGAGTGTCTACATCCGAATGAATATATCTTACTTTTAAACCAGCCTCAAACATGTACTCACTTAATGCTTCAGCCATTTTCTTTGTTAATGTTGTTATTAAAACTCTATTTCCTTTTTTTGATTGTTCTTTTGTTTCATAAATAAGGTCGTCAACTTGTGTTTTAGTTGGTTTAATTACTATTTCTGGATCTACTAGGCCGGTAGGTCTAATAGTTTGTTCAATAAATACTCCATTAGTCTTATTTAACTCCCAGTCTCCAGGGGTTGCTGATACATGAATAGTTTGTGGCCTGAAGGCTTCCCATTCTTCAAATTTTAACGGTCTATTATCAAGGCATGATGGAAGTCTAAAGCCATATTCGGATAGTGTAGATTTTCTTCTAAAATCACCTTTATACATCGCGCCTATTTGACTAACAGTAATGTGACTTTCATCGGTAAAAACTAATGCATTATCAGGTAAATATTCAAAAAGAGTAGGAGGAGGTTCACCTGGGTTTCTTCCTGACAAATATCGACTGTAATTTTCTATACCTGGACATGTTCCAGCAGCTAACATCATTTCTATATCAAAGTTCGTCCTCTGTTCTAATCTTTGTGCTTCAACTAATTTGTTATCTCTATATAAAATTTCTAAATGATTTTTTAATTCCTCTTTTATAGATTTGATTGCTTCATTTAATGTTGGTCTTGGGGTTACATAATGAGAATTTGCATATATTTTTATATTTTTCAATTTTCCCAGCTTTTCCCCAGTTAATGCATCAACTTCAAATATTTTTTCTATTTCATCACCAAATAAAGTAATTCTCCATGCAATGGTTTCTAGGTGGGCTGGGAAAATTTCAATTATATCTCCTCTAACTCTAAACGTTCCTCTTGCGAAAGACATGTCATTTCGAGTATATTGAAGCTCTGTAAATTGTCTTAATAGTTTTTGACGAGAAACTTCGTCTCCAACTTTTAAATTGATTACCATTTTCGAATAAGTTTCTACTGAACCAATACCATATATACAGGAAACGGAAGCCACTATAATAACATCCTGTCTTTCAAGAAGAGCTCTTGTCGCTGAATGTCTCATTCTATCTATTTGATCATTGATACTAGATTCTTTTTCAATATAAGTATCTGATCGTGGAACATATGCTTCTGGTTGGTAATAGTCATAGTAAGAGACAAAATACTCAACAGCATTTTTAGGAAAAAAATCCTTCATTTCACCATATAATTGTGCTGCAAGCGTTTTATTCGGGGCCATGATCAATGATGGCCTCTTTAGTGAATTTATAACATGGGCCATGGTAAATGTTTTGCCAGAGCCAGTTACTCCAAGAAGTACTTGATCTTTTTCATTATTATTAATACCAGAAATCAACTCATTTATAGCCTTTGGCTGATCTCCAGTAGGTGTAAAGTTCGATTTCAATGAAAAAGTAAAATTATCAGTATTCTTATAAACTAAATTTTCAATGTTGCTCATATTTTCTGTATTTATAAGAAATGTTAAAATTTACTCTATATCAAAAAATTATTTAATATTTAACAAAAAAGATTTTTAAACATTTTGTTTTGTAGTAGATCTAAGAAATAAAAATTGTACGGAGTTAGTTAATGCCTTTTATTTCTGATAATTTAAATAGAATAAAACCTTCTGCAACAATGGTCATCACAGCTAAAGCTGCACAACTTAAAAGGGAAGGGAAAAAAGTAATTGGTTTATCTTCTGGTGAACCTGACTTTGACACTCCAGAACATGTTAAAGAAGCCGCTATAATCGCTATAAATAAAGGGTATACGAAGTACACAAACATTGAAGGTATACCTGAACTTAGACAGAGTATTGTTGAAAAATTTAAGAATGATAATAATTTAGATTACACTATTAATGATATAATTGTTGGTACTGGTGGAAAGCAAATTTTGTATAATGCTTTAGTTAGTTCTTTAAATGAAAATGATGAAGTAATTATTCCAGCGCCATACTGGGTTTCATATCCTGATATGACATTGCTTGCTGGTGGAAAACCAATTATAGTGAACTGTTCATCGGAAACAGATTTTAAATTGACTGCAAATGCTTTAGAAAAAGTTATTACAAAAAATAGTAAATGGTTAATTTTAAATAGTCCGTCTAATCCTACAGGTTCTTGTTACAGTCAAGAAGAACTTGATGATATAGCTAGAGTAGTTAGGAAACATGATAATTTACATGTTATGACCGATGATATTTACGAATATATTTTATATGATAATTATAAATTTTTTACTTTTGCTCAAGTGGCACCGGATCTAAAGGATAGAACTTTAACAGTTAATGGAGTATCCAAAAGCTATTGTATGACAGGGTGGCGTATAGGCTATGCTGCTGGGCCTGAAAAATTAATTAAAGCTATGATTAAAATTCAAGGGCAATCTACTTCTAATCCTTCATCTATATCCCAATATGCAGCTATGGCTGGAATAAGTGGCAGTAAGGATTTCTTAATACCTTGTCTTCAAGCATTTGATGAAAGAAGGCATTATGTTGTAAACAAACTCAATTCCATACCTGGAATTAGCTGTATCATGCCAAAAGGTGCTTTTTACGCTTACCCAAATGTTGAAGGTTTATTAGGTAAAAAAACAAAAGATGGAAAAATATTAGATAATGATACTAATATAGTAGAATGGCTTTTGGATGCTGCTGAGGTGGCAGCTGTACCTGGTGCTGCATTTGGTTTAGAGCCTTATTTTAGAGTCTCTTATGCAACGAGCCTTGAGTTACTTAAAGAAGCAATGAGTAGAATCGAAAAAGCAGTTTTAAGTTTAACTTAGTAACCTTAGGAGTTTTTATTGCCATTTGTTCACAAAAAAAATATATGGTCTATAAAAGATAACTTGATTACAAGTGAAAGCGTTTTTGAGAAAAGAAGAGAAATATTAAAAAAAATAGGTGCTAGTTATTTAATATTACCTGGATCATTTTTGTTTCCTTACAGCGCACAAGCTAGTACAAAATCTTTATATCCGCCTCCTATAAATGAATTTTATAAGGTAAATAGAGACTTAACAAACGAAAGCTATGCTACTACTTATACAAATTTTTATGAGTTTGGGTCTAATAAAAATATTTGGAGAAAGGCTGCTAAACTTCAAACAAAACCGTGGTCTTTGAGCATAGAAGGCTTGGTAAATAATCCATTAAAGATCGATGTTAACGACTTAATAAAAAAGATTGGTGGAATAGAAGAACGTGTCTATCGTTTTAGATGCGTTGAGGCTTGGTCTATGACGGTTCCTTGGGCAGGTTTCCCGCTAAGTAAAATTATATCTCTTGTAGAACCAAAATCAGATGCTAAATTTGTAAAATTTGAAACTTTTTATGACCCTGAAGTTGCACCTGGACAAAAGCAAAAATGGTATCCATGGCCGTATCAGGAAGCAATAACGATAGAAGAAGCAAAGACTGATCTTAGTTTTATGGCTACAGGTATATATGGTAAAGAATTACCAAATCAAAATGGTGCTCCTCTCAGATTGGTATTACCGTGGAAATATGGTTTTAAGTCAATAAAGTCTATAGTTAAAATCAGTTTTGTAAATGAAAGACCTATTGGTATGTGGGAAAGAATTGCTCCTAACGAATACGGTTTTTGGGCTAATGTTAACCCTAATGTTCCTCATCCAAGATGGTCTCAGGAGACTGAACAACTATTAGGCTTAGATGGAAGAATTCCAACAATGATTTATAATGGTTATGCTGAACAAGTCTCAAGTCTTTATAAGAATTTAGAATCTAAATTGAAAGAACAATTGTTCAAATAATTTTAGGTTATAAAAGCTAATGAAAAATTTTCCTAGGATTGTTGATAAACATTATAATTTGGGTGAAGATTTTTTTGAAATAGCTATCCCCGCTGAATTTCCTCATCATAAATTGAGATTTAGGAATAATAGAGCAAGCAAAATAATTGGATTAGATAAGCTAACTGACAAAGAGTGGGTCAATTACTTTGGAAAATTTCATAGTTTCCCAAAAGCTTGCCATAGCCCTTTAGCTCTAAAATATCATGGACATCAATTCGGACAATATAACCCAGAATTGGGAGATGGAAGAGGTTTTTTGTTATGTCAAATTTTATCTCAAGATAACATTTTGTGGGACTTAGGCACAAAAGGATCTGGTCAAACTAAATATAGTAGAAATGGTGATGGAAGATTAACCTTAAAAGGAGCGGTGCGTGAATTATTAGCTACTGAGTTTTTATCTGCATTAGGCGTGAATACGAGCCAGACAATTTCAATAATTGAAACTTTTGAAAACCTTGAGAGAAACGACGAACCCTCTCCAACACGATCAGCTGTATTAGTTAGAAGAAGTCATGGTCACATTAGAATTGGAACTTTTCAAAGACTTGCGTATTTAAATGAAAAAGAGAATATTGAGATCCTGTTAAATCATATAGCTAAGAATTATTTCACATCTATAAACATGAACGCTGATATTATTTATTTAGCAGAAGATATATTTTTAGAATCAGTAAAAAACATTGCTACTTCAATGGGTAGAATTATTGTGGCAGGCTTTGTTCATGGAGTTCTAAATACAGACAACTTTAATGTTACTGGAGAGGTTTTTGATTATGGACCATGGCGTTTTATAGAATTTGCAAGTTCTAATTTTACAGCCGCATATTTTGATTATAATGGTAGATATTCATTTGGTAGGCAACCAGAGGCTGCTTTATGGGCATTAACCCAATTAGGTAAAAGTTTAAAATATTTTATTTCTGAAAAAAGAATTATTGAAATTTTAAATCAGTTTTCAATCCACTTTAATAACTCCCTTAGAAGTCATTTCTGTTGGAGGATAGGAATCAAGGATATAGATCCAAATAATTTAAATAAAATAATGAAAATTTTATTTAATTTTAGCGAAAAATATAAAATTGATTATTCATCATTTTATCATGATCTATATGGAGGAAAGGATACTGTTAATGAATTATTGAAAACTACTAATTGTGAAAAATTTAAAACTGAGGATACTATAGAAATTTTAGAAATACTTAGAGAAACAGTTCCTTCAGAGATTGATTTAGAAAAGACCAATCTAATAAAACAAAATAAAGAAAATATGCTTATTTCAGAAGTTGAAGAGATTTGGGAACAAATAAATTTATTTGATAATTGGGAACCTCTTTATCAAAAAATTAAAAAATTAAGAAGTTTAGGAACTACGCTAAATGCCCAAAAACTTGTTAACTTTTGAAATTGTGATTTTATTTGTTTTTAGCTTTTGTTTCTTATATTTAAAAATACTATTTTGAAAAAATTTTATTATTCCTAAATTCTCTAAATCATTAAGAAAGATTGTAATTTTACCAGATTCTTTTGGAAAATTATAAACGAAAAGTGGAATAGATAAAGATGCTGTTTCTGAAATCATATTAACGCTATCACTAGTAACAATTATATAGTCTGATATTTTTAAAATATCAGGATAAGGATTTTTATCAGATATAGATAACATTTGGTAGTTTTTAAGATTTTTAGAAAATGATTCATCAAGAATTCTCATAGCTTTTTTAGAAGTTCTTCTTGATACTGAAACTAAAAGTTTTGCATTAATTTTTTTTATTGCTTCTATTACTTTTAAACTCAAATTTAAATAATCTATACTCTGTGGTGTATATCTTTTATTCTTGCCTCCTACCATTAATAACACAATATTCGTATTGTTTTTTTTTAGATATCCATAATCATTTTTAAGTTGGCTATAATTAAAAAAAGAGAGTGCTCCTTTAGTTTGTATAATATTTAGTCCTTTAACCTTATCATGTTCAGGAATTATTAATAAATCAAACAACTTACTTGGCACTCTTGGGTTTTGAATATGAATTGTCTTAATTTTATCTTTTAAGGTAGATTTTAAAAGAATAGATAAACCAGCCATACGTTTACCGCATGTTATGACATAATTAGGTATTTTTTTATTATTAATCAGTTTTTGTGAAATACCAGAAAAACAAAATTTTCCTAAAATAGGTATAAGCTTAAGTAAATAAGGTGGATTAATTTTTATAATCTCATAATTTTTCTTTAATAATATAGCGAGTGCAATAGATTGTTTTTCCATTCCTGCAGTACCATCGCTAATAATCCAAGTATCAGTTATATTAAACTCCTTAAAAAAAAATCATGATAATATAAATATTATTTTATTTTTAATTTACTTTATGAAATAAAATTAGGCTATATATTTGATAACAACGCTCAATGCTAATTTATTTTATACAGAAAAAATAATAAATGAAAAATGATAAAATTAAGCTAGATATTATCGATTTAAAAATTTTAAATGAACTTCAAGATAATGGTAAAATAAGTAATGTTGACTTAGCCAATATTGTTGATATTTCACCGCCCTCTTGTTTAAGGCGAGTAAAATCATTAGAAGAAAGGAATTATATTCGTGGCTATAGTGCCATTCTAAACTCAGAGCTTTTGGGTTTTAAGGTAACAGTCTTTGCTTATGTTGGTTTAGAAAGTCAGGCTGAAAATGATCTTCAAACATTTGAAAATTATATTTCACTCTTCCCAGAGGTTAGAGAGTGTCATATGCTTATTGGGGAGGTCGATTTTCTTCTCAAAATTGTTGCGAATGATTGGGATCATTTTCAAAAGTTCTTAACACAGCATTTAACACAGGCTCCAAAAGTAAGTAATGTTAAAACATCACTGAATATTAGAAGTATTAAAAGTTTGCCTGGTATTCCTTTTGAAAATGTTATTTAGGGATAGAAATTGAGAGAATTTCGTAATTTTTTATTCCACTAGGAGTGTTTACAGCAACCGATATACCTTCTTCTTTACCTATTAAGGCTTTAGCTATAGGAGATGCTATTGATATCAGTCCTGCTTCTAAATTAGCTTCATATGGACCAACTATATGATAAACTGTTTCTTGGTCTGTATCCTCATCTAAAATATTAACTTTGCAGCCAAAAGTAACTTTTTCACCAGAGAGTTTACTCAAATCTATCACTTGTGCTCTACTTACCACATCTTCAAGTTCAGATATTCTACCCTCCACAAATGCCTGTTTTTCTTTAGCTGCATGATATTCTGCATTTTCTTTGAGGTCTCCATGTTCTCTAGCTGACGCAATGGCCTGTATTATTTGGGGACGATCATTTTTTTTGAGGTCATTTAACTCTAATTTTATTTTATCTAGACCTAAAGATGTAAAAGGTATTTTATCCATACGCATGCTTTCATTTAATAAGTAATAATAAAATTATAATATATATAAATTAATTATTCAAAATATGATTGAAGTGACTTTACATCCAGCTTTTCATTTTTCAATGCTTCTATTGCTAGGCTAGCTGCATTTGCACCTTGAAGGGTAGTATAATAAGGAATTTTATTTAAAAGTGCTGTTTGTCTTAGGGAAAAACTATCCTTAATAGAATTACTACCTTCTGCTGTATTTATAACTAATTGTATTTCTCTAGACAACATAGCATCAACGGCGTTTGGTCTACCTTCAACAACTTTTTTTGTGTATTCAGTTTTGATATTGCTATCATTCAATGCTTTTGCTGTACCAGAAGTAGCGCATATAGAAAATCCTAAGTTAGCGAATTTTTGTGCGATTGGAATAATAGCTTTTTTGTCACCATCCTTAATAGATATAAAAACTTGCCCTTTTAAAGGTAAGTTTACATTCGCGCCCAATTGACTCTTAGCGAAAGCCTCAGCAAAAGTTGAGCCGATACCCATAACTTCTCCGGTAGATTTCATTTCTGGACCCAGGATAACATCTGTTCCAGGAAATCTTGCAAACGGAAAAACTGCTTCCTTAATGGATATATGATTCATTTTGAAATTATTAAGTTTGAAATCAGATAATTTCTTTCCTGTCATTATTAATGAGGCTATCTTAACAAGAGGTATGCCAATTGATTTGGCCACAAAAGGTATAGTTCTACTACCTCTAGGATTCACTTCTAAAATGAAAATTTTCTCATCTTGTATGGCAAATTGTATATTAATAAAACCAATTACATTCAGCTCTAGTGCTAGTTTTTTAGTATATTCAATAATTTTATCAATTATGTTGCTTTTTAATGTTTGGGGAGGAAGGGCGCATGCAGAATCTCCTGAATGAATGCCTGCTTCTTCAATATGTTCCATTATACCAGCTATGAAGGTTTCATTTCCATCAGATATTGCATCCACATCTACTTCTATAGCATTTTTTAGAAAACTATCTATAAGAACAGGACTGTCACCTGACACTTTTACAGCATTATTAATATACTTTTGAAGTTGTTCCTCATTATGAACAATTTCCATAGCCCTTCCACCAAGAACATAACTTGGTCTTATAACAACTGGAAAACCAATTGTTTTTGTAATTTCAATTGCCTCCTGTTTGCTACTTGCAATTCCATTTAAGGGTTGATTTAAATTAATTTTTTGAAGTAATTCTTTAAATCTTTTTCGATCTTCTGCTAAATCTATGGCATCGACAGACGTGCCTAAAATTTTAATACCTGCTTTATTTAGACCTTCTGCAATTTTTAGGGGAGTTTGTCCACCTAGTTGTACAATAACTCCTAAAACTTCTCCATTTTCATTTTCTTTGTTAATGATGGATAAAACATCCTCATGTGTAAGTGGTTCAAAATATAATTTATCTGAGGTATCATAATCTGTAGAAACAGTTTCGGGGTTGCAATTAACCATTATTGTCTCGTAACCAGCTTCTGAAAGACTATATGCTGCGTGGACACAACAGTAATCGAACTCAATCCCTTGTCCAATCCTATTTGGCCCTCCACCAAGAATAACCACCTTGTTTTTATCAGATGGATAAACCTCACATTCATTAACTTTATTTTGTTCGTAAGTACTGTACAAATAAGCTGTCTCAGAAAAAAATTCAGCGGCACAAGTATCAACTCTTTTGTATGAAGGAAAAATCTTAAAATCATATCTTAGTTTTTCGATTTCTTCAGGAGTTTTACCCGTTAATTCAGAAATACGTTTGTCAGAAAAACCCATAGATTTAATATTTTGTAATAATGTTGAGTTCATATTTGTATTTAAATTTTTTAGTTTTTCTTCAACATTGATTATTCCTAATATCTGTTGCAAAAACCACTTGTCCCAACCTGTAATTCTTGAAATTTCTTCAACTGAAATATTACTTCTAAGTGCGGTTGAAATTCTTAATATACGTTCAGGCACTTGTTCAGACAACCAGCCTGAAACTGTATCTTTATTTTTAAATATTTCTTTTTGAGTTGGGTAAGATACATCATTTAATCCTGAAAGACCAGTTTCTAATGAACGTAGTGCTTTTTGAAGTGACTCTTGGAATGAACGACCAATTGCCATAGCCTCACCAACAGATTTCATAGATGTACTTAAAAAACTATCACTTCCAGGAAATTTTTCGAATGTAAATCTAGGTATTTTGGTAACTACATAGTCAATGGTGGGCTCAAAACTAGCTGGTGTTGATTTTGTTATGTCATTTTTTAATTCATCTAAAGTATATCCTATAGCTAATTTAGCAGCAATCTTTGCTATTGGAAAACCAGTTGCTTTTGAGGCCAAGGCTGACGATCTGCTAACTCTTGGGTTCATTTCAATTACAATTAATCTACCATCTAAAGGATTAAGAGCAAATTGAACATTTGAACCACCAGTATCTACTCCTATCTCTCTTAGAACAGCAATGCTAGCATTACGCATTCTTTGATATTCTTTGTCAGTTAAAGTTAATGCAGGTGCCACAGTTATAGAATCACCTGTATGAACACCCATCGGATCAACATTTTCAATAGAACAAATTATTATACAATTATCTTTACTGTCTCTAACAACTTCCATCTCATACTCTTTCCAACCAAGGAGGGACTCTTCAATAAGTACTTCAGAGGTAGGGGATAACTTTAGCCCGTTTGAGACAATTTCTAAAAATTCCTGATTATTATAAGCAATTCCACCTCCTTCTCCTCCTAGAGTAAAAGATGGTCTGATAATAGCTGGCAAACCAACAAACTCTAACGCCAATTTTGCTTCCTCTATATTTTTAGCAATTTTGGCCTTAGCTGACTCTAATCCAATTTTAGTCATACTTTGCTTAAACAATTCTCTATCTTCTGCTTTATTAATAGATTTAGGTTTGGCGCCAATTATTTCAATCTTATGTTTTTTTAAAATTCCAGCATTATATAATTCTAGAGTAGCGTTTAAAGCTGTTTGTCCTCCCATAGTAGGAAGAACTGCGTCGGGCTTTTCAATTTCTATAATTTTCTCAATGGTATTTTTTTCAATAGGCTCTATATAAGTTGCATCAGCCATCATTGGATCGGTCATAATGGTTGCTGGATTAGAGTTGATTAAAATAACCCTTATGCCTTCTTCTTTAAGAGCTTTGCATGCTTGGGCTCCTGAATAGTCAAACTCACATGCCTGGCCAATAATGATTGGCCCGGCTCCAATAATTAGAACAGACTTAATATCATTACGTTTTGGCATTTTGGGACACTTTAATTAAATTTAGAAATTCTTGAAATAAATATGAAGACTCCGTCGGTCCTGGAGATGCTTCAGGATGATACTGTACTGAAAAAATTGGTAAAGATTTATGCTTAAGCCCCTCTATTGAATTATCAAATAAAGAAATGTGAGTAATTTCAAGCGTGTCTGGAAGAGTATTATCATCTATTTTAAAACCATGGTTTTGACTTGTAATCTCGACCTTATTATTAGATAAATTTTTAACAGGATGGTTGGCCCCTCGATGACCTTGAGACATTTTTATTGTTTTAGCTCCAAATGAAAGACCAATTAATTGATGGCCAATACATATTCCAAAAACTGGTATTTTTAAGTTTAGAATTGACTGAAGTAAATTTCTACATTTCTTTTCGGTTGCAGATGGGTCACCAGGTCCATTTGAGAGGAATATACCATTTGGATTAATTTTAATAATATCTTCTATTTTTGCATTTTCAGAGAGAACTGTTATCTCTGCATTTAGATTGACAAGATGCCTGAGGATATTCATTTTTACGCCAAAATCAATAACAACGATCCTTGGTACAAATTTGTTGCTTATTTTTATAATTGGAGAAATTAATTCATGTGGGAGATCTTTATAATTATAAGTTTGATTCGTTGTTACCAATGAAGAAAGATTTAATCCATCCATTTTGGGAAATTTTTTTAATTTCTTTTTTAATTCTTCAATATTAAATTTACCTCTTTCATCATAAGATATTATCGCATTACAACTTTTATACTTACGAATAATTTTTGTTAGCATTCGAGTGTCAATTCCTGATATTCCTGGAATATCGTTTATTTCAAGCCATTCATTGAATTTTTTCTTAGATCTCCAATTTGATGGATGAGTAGGAGCTTGTCTGACAACAATACCTGCAATCGATTTAGTTTCGCCTTCGTTGTCTAAATTATTTGTACCAATATTTCCTATGTGAGGAAAAGTAAAAGTTACAATCTGACCTGCATATGAAGGGTCTGTAATAATTTCTTGGTAACCTGTCATTGAAGTATTAAAGCAGATTTCACCAATGTTTGTTTTTTTTGATCCAAATGATTTACCTAAAAAGTAGGATCCGTCATCTAAAATTAATATGCTATCTGATATAATTTCTTCATCAACACAATTTATGTTAAAAGGTATATAACCATTTTCTAAAATTTTGTTTTTTAAATTTGCATCTTTCATTATATACCCTAATTATTTTGAATAATTTAAATTAGTTGAAATATGAAATTTATAATAGTTTGGGGATTAAAAAAATTTATTATAACTATATTTTTCATCAAGAAGGTTCTTAGAATGTATTACAATATTCGTCAATAAAATTTAAGATAATTAAATTAATATTTTAGTTTTTAATTTTTAAAGTAAAAAAATTTAATATTAGAATTAAGTGAAAAGGTAAAAAATGAGTATTAGAGAAGAAATAACGCAAAAACTAAAAGAAGCAATGATAAATAAAGATGTTAGTTTATTAAACATACTAAGATTAATAAAAGCTTCAATAAAAGAAAAGGATATTGTTGCTAAAGGAAATGGAAAACCTGACATAAGTAATGAAGATATAATTTCAGTTCTTCAGAGCATGATCAAGCAAAGAAAAGCATCCATGGATATTTATTTGCAAGGCAAAAGAGAAGATTTGGCTAAAAAAGAAGAATATGAGATTGAAATTATTTCAAATTTTTTGCCCGAACAATTATCTGTTCAAGAAATTGAAATCATTATTAATGAAACAATCAAGTCCTCTGGTGCAAATTCTCTTAAAGATATAGGTAAAATAATTAACTTAATTAAAGGTCAATATGATGGAAGAATTGATTTTGGAGTTGCGAGTAAATTAATAAAAGAAAAACTCTCACAAATTTGATTTTATAATTAATTTTTTTTATTGAAATATAATGGACTTAAAAGAAGAAATAAAAAATTCTATCAAACTTTCTTTTGTAATTGGAAAAAATTTATCTTTAAAACGTCGTGATAAATCTAACTTTGTTGCTCTATGCCCATTCCATAAGGAAAAAACACCTTCTTTTAATATTTCTGATGAAAAAGGCTTTTACCATTGTTTTGGTTGTGGAAAAAATGGTGATATTTTTGATTATGTTATGGAAATGGAAAATAAGACTTTTACAGAGGCTTTAAAAAAATTAGCAGATGAAGCAGGTTTGAAACATACAAGTTATAATTTTGTTGAAAACCCAAAGATAAAAAAAAATATAAATCTTCTGAAACGTGTTTCTGATTCTTATATCCAAAATTTAAATGCACCTATTGGAGAAAAAGCTAGAAATTATCTTTATTTAAGAGGTGTTAATGAAGCAATTATAAGAGATTTTATGATTGGTTATGCTGGTAACTTAAAATCTAATCAATATTTAATCTCATGTTTAATTAAGGAAGGTTTTTCCTTAGATGAAATAATCGAAATTGGTTTAGCTAAAAGAAATTATAAAAAAGAATTAGTTTTTTATTTTCAACAAAGAATTATGATACCAATACTCGATAACATGGGTAAAGTTATTGCATTTGGTGGAAGAGTTTTAAGTGATGGGAACCCCAAATATATAAATTCTCCTGAGACACATTTGTTTCAAAAAGGAAGGCAATTGTTTGGTTTAACAAACGCCAAAAAACTTTTGAATAAAAAAAGATTAATTGTTTGCGAAGGTTATATGGATGTAATATCGCTTAACAAACATGGATACCCAGCTGTGGCATCCCTCGGTACAGCCTTAACAGAAAGCCAAATAGATAAAATATTTAATATGGCTGATGAGGCTTTTTTAGTTTTTGATGGAGATGTTGCAGGACAAAATGCGACTATACGAGTTTTTGAGAAATATTTACCAAAATTAAAATTTGGGAAAAAATTAAAATTTATTTTCCTTCCAAACTCACTGGATCCCGAAGACTTTATCAACCAAAAAGGTGTAAATGAGTTCGAGGTGCTTTTAGATAAAGCGCTTAGCTGT
>Ga0181605_10000913_pt1 | contig 29186 bp, 15 predicted proteins | sample 041ome_11_FD_148676 | JGI IMG/M metagenome (GOLD analysis project Ga0181605, IMG submission 148676) | Coastal salt marsh microbial communities from the Groves Creek Marsh, Skidaway Island, Georgia - 041411US metaG (spades assembly) | ecosystem: Environmental > Aquatic > Marine > Intertidal zone...
TAGGATTGTTTATACACCTTCAACCTACTTCGTGTTAGTTATCTATTTGTACTAATAAGTATGGGAGTAAATCTTAAAACGATAGATTTTCACAGAATTTCTCAAAATATTTTCTGAGAGTAGTTCATTTGATATAGAATAGATTGAATATGGGTTGAAATAATCTATGATTTTAAAGATGGAGAAAAACCAAGTTGAATGGGTTAAAATTGGAACCTTATTTGGAACCTTTTGAAAACAAAAAATCCTAACTAATTGAAAATCAACTAATTAGGATTCTTAAATGTGGTCACAACTGGAAACGAACCAGCTGCGGTTTCCAGCGGTAAGTCCGTATAACTGGGAATAATAAGCTGCTCTGAGCATTCTATAACCGCACTGTCTTGATCCATGACAAGGAATCCGACTGTCGGCAGCCATTGTGGAGCATGATTTGGCTCTTGTGAAACGAGCGCGTATTTATAGCTAAGTATTGCATTTTCTTCACTAATCGTCCAAGTGTATGTCATGCGCTCCGCTTCAATTCCGCCAACAAAATTCCCCAATCTCATTGAGTGAGCAAAGCCAGCAGGCACAACCTTAATTAGACTATCCGTATTCGGATCATAAGCACTCGTGTCGGACTGTGCCGCAAATCGAAATGCATTATTACTTGGGTTAGGAGTTAACAAGGTTTGCAGCCCAATGCCATAATATTTTGTGCCTTCCAACTTATTCCACCCACTAAAATCACCAGAAATAAACGCTGCACCCGGGTTTTGACCAAGAAGAGCAATCGGCAATAATATGAGGGCTAACAGCAAAGTTCGCATGCATGGGTAACAGACAATGTTTGCAATTGTTTAGACTCCAGTTGTCCGGCCTTACCGCAATTGAGATATACTTGTTGTAATAAAGATCCGTATCGATGAAAAAGAGCATATCCCTAACACTTTCCATTCTGTTCACCACACTGATGTTTGCCCAAACGCCAGCTGAGAACAAAATTCAGATGGCTCTTAAAAAGCTGCAATCTGATGCTGGATTAGCCAACGGAAACGTAACATTTATGGCTGTCAATATGGACAATGGGCAGGTTATAGCCGATTATATGGGAGGAAGAAGTATGTGTCCGGCATCCATTCAAAAACTCTTTACGACTGGAGTTGCACTGGAAAAGCTAGGGGCAGATTTCCAATTTGAAACCATCATTGCCGGTGCTGGAGACAAAAAAACTGGACAGATTAGTGGAGATTTATACGTATTCCCTTCGGGCGACCCCACACTGCAGTCAAAATACTACTCAAGCGAGCCCAACTCATTAACGAGAATTAAGGAGGGGCTTAGTTCCTTTAAAGACTTCAATGGTTCCCTAATCATTGATGCCTCAAAGTTTAGCGCACATAACACCCCGCGCGGATGGATCTGGGAAGACATGGGCAACTACTTTGGGGCGAGCCCAAGTGCACTGATCTGGAAAGACAATCTATTAGAGGTTTATTTGAATTCTGGACAGATCGGATCAAGAGCCATAATTAGCTCGAAAACAAAAAACACCGAAAACCTCGATATACAGATTGAGGTGACTGCTTCCGAATCCAATCGAGATGACACTTGGTTTTTCAGTGCTCCTGGATCGGATATGATTTATGCCAAGGGAACGATTCCAGCCCACCAGACCAACTTCTTAGTGAAAGCCTCTCACCCTAAACCTATGATTCGCTTCGGAAATGATCTTATTTCCAGCACCGGTTTGAATATTTCCAACGTCCGAGTCGATTACGATTACATACCTCATGATGGTTTAAATACACTTGTCAAATTGACTTCACCCCCACTGTATTCGATCGTTCGAATGACAAATGAAAACAGCATTAATCTGTATGCCGAGGCACTTTTAGTTCAGTTAGACGATAGCGAACGAGGAAAATCGGTTGAAGGTGGCGTGACAGGATTGTCCAATTATCTCACTAAGAAGCAAGTGAATTTGAAAGGAACTCGATTCATCGATGGCAGTGGCTTGAGTCCAACAAATAGGATTACGGCCTATTCCATGATTGATCTGCTGACAATGATGTACAGATCAAAGAACAAAGATTCGTTCATGAATAGCTTAGCGAAAGCTGGAAAAACAGGCACACTTAAAAGCAGTTTTAATTCCCCGACATTGACGGAAAACATGATTGGAAAGAGTGGCACCATGGCTGGGGTCCGCAACTATGCTGGTTATATAAAAAACAGCAACGGAGAGTGGATAGCTTATTGCATCATGCTCAATGATTATGACGAAAAAAAGCGATCAGCGATCATGACCAAACTGGAAGAATTGATGATCGCTATGGCAGAGCATTAATGTTCATACTCTAAGTAGAGCTTATACGTTGCTCCGTTTTCATCCTCGCCTTCAATCATTTCAGGAAAACCATTGATTGGCGAGTAGTACCCTGCGACAATGATTGCATAAATGGGAGTTGGCTTTGGCAAGTCAAGGTCGGCAATGGTCAGTCGCATCTCTACATACTGCTCTTCGATTGAAAAATTCATATTCTCATCGAAAATGAATGACCGCTCATTCGTATTTGAAAACCGTTCTGTTGAGGTAAATAACAAGTCTTGACTCGTCTCTAATCGGACTTGCAAAATGACATCAGGGAGATAAGCTGTCGCTGTGCTGGTATCCTCATCCCAAACACGAGATTCGAACGGTTCATCGGGTAAATTCTCGAATTCAATTCGGGTTACCCTTATCGAATTTGGCTTGGCTTGAATCTCGCAATTGTCTCCAACATATCCATCATCACAACTACAGACCTGGTCATCGCAGCTACCATTCTCACAACTGGTTAGATCACAGTCTCTGCAACTGGTCAGCATGATAGCGCTAAGTAATATGAAAAACAGGATTCTCAATTATGAATAGAACTTCTGCTCAAAAGCTGCCTTTTGTCTCAACAAAACACTTGCACGATATCGCTCTTCATGATAAGCCAAATACAATTTATCGAGGCCATCCAGCACATTTTGAATGCCCTTTTCGTCCGCCCATCGCAAAAGTCCTTTTGGATAATTGACACCCTTGGTCATCGCTAAATCAATATCTGCTGCTGAGGCAATATTTAAATGCAAGGCATCGGCTGCTTCGTTGATTAACATGATCAATATTCGCCAGACTATGGCTTCACCAACTACCTGATTTTTATCCGGTTCTGGGTTTTGAGCACCTTCGGCATAGTTATAATAACCTCTACCCGTCTTTCGGCCCAAGTAGCCTGCCTCCATCATTCGTTTTTGAGTGAAAGAAGGTTTGTATCGAGTGTCATAATAAAAGGCTATCCATACGGTTTCGGTCACCGTATAGTTGATATCATTTCCAATGTAGTCCATCAATTCGAATGGACCCATTCTGAAGCCACCGATTTCTTTCATGGCCCAATCAATGGTGGCCATATCCGCTATTCCCTCTTCATAAATTCTAATTGCTTCTCCGTAGAAAGGACGGGCAACTCGATTCACGATAAAACCTGGGGTATCTTTAGTTACCACGGTGATTTTCTTCCAACTGTTGATAAGCTCCTTGGCTCTATCAAGGTTTTCCTTCGAAGTTTGAACCGCTGGCACAACCTCTACCAAAGGCATTAGTGGAGCTGGATTAAAAAAGTGAATACCAACTACGCGTTCAGGTTTGTTGCATGATGCAGCAATCGAAGCGATGGATAAGGAACTCGTGTTAGAAGCTAAAATACAGTTGTCAGAAACTTCATTTTCAAGGGCAATGAAGACCTTTTTTTTGATTTCTAAGTTTTCAATGATGGCTTCAATTACTAACCCACATTTCGAGAATGACTGATAATCTGTACAATGATTTATTCGAGCAATGACTGTATCTGCCTCTTCTCTCGACATTTTACCTTTCTCAACCAATCTTGACATGATTTTATACAGGCTGGCTGAGGCTTTGTCTAGTGCCGCTTGATTTGTGTCGAACAACCAAACCTTGTGACCACTTTGGGCAGCCACTTGGGCAATACCGCTGCCCATCGTACCTGCTCCGATAACTCCTATTTCCATTTTCATTTTCTATCTATTCACCCGTAAAACTCGGCTTTCTCTTTTCTAAAAACGCTGCTACCCCTTCTTTGTAATCTTTTGATGCGGCTGCCACAACTTGTTCTTGGCCTTCGCGATTCAACTGTTCGGCCAAATCGTTTTGATACGTTTCATTCAATAATTTTTTGGTTAAACCAATGCCAACCGTTGGACGTTTTGACAGCTTATCTACTATTGCCATTGCCTCTGATTCGAAACTTTCATCTTCGAATGACTTATATATCATTCCCATAGATTCGGCTTCTTCCCCGCTAACTTTATCGGCCAGCAACATCAATGCAGCAGCCTTTTGCATTCCAATCAATCGAGGTAGAAAAAAAGTACCTCCTGAATCTGGAATTAACCCAATGCTGCTAAACGCTTGAATAAATGCGCTAGACTTTTTCGCTACGGTAATATCACAAGCTAATGCAATGTTGGCTCCTGCCCCTGCTGCAACTCCATTCACCGCGCAGACAATGGGCTTTTCAATTTCTCTGAGCTTAAAAATGATGGGATTATAATGCTCTTCCACGATTCGCTCAATACCAGGCCCATTTGGATCCGTTGCTTCTTGCAAGTCTTGTCCAGCGCAAAATGCCTTACCCTCTCCTGTCAAATAAATAGCCCTTACAATCTTTTCGGTCGCACAGTAGTCTAATCTGGCCTGAAGCGTCTGGGCCATTTCTCGATTAAAACTGTTAAAGACATTTGGACGGTTGAGGGTAATCTTTGCAACGCCTCCAATCATTTCAAACTTGATTGTATCGGATTCCATAATCTGAATTTAAGGGTTCAAAGAAAGAAAATGTAAGTCGGAATAACCTGATTAAAGACACTTGAAATAGTCAAACGGCTCAAGACAATCCTTGCACTTAAAATGCGCCTTGCAAGGAGTCGAACCAAATTGACTCACCATTTTGGTATCCTTCGACCCACAGTTTGGACAAGTAATTTGTCGTTCTTCACCCATCAGCGCCATTTTATCGGTGGAGTCATCTGCCGGTGGCGCAATTCCATATTCTTTGAGTTTGAACTTACCTGATTCAGAAATCATACTCGTGGACCAACTGGGTGATAGGACTGTTTTTACCTCGAACGGTTCTAAATGAGCTGCCTTCAGGGCATCCACAACCGAGTCTTCAATCACCTGTGTTGCCGGACAACCGCTGTAAGTGGGTGTAATGGCGACTTTAAGAATACCCTCTTCTTCAACCACAGTTCGCACTATGCCCAAGTCAACCACTGAAATAACAGGAATCTCAGGATCTTCTACTTCAGATAATACGGACCATGCTTTTGATTCAAGTAGCGTCATTACCAAGTAGCATCTGGATAAGCACGAGGTAGATACTGCATTTCGGCTAAAATAAAACCCAGGTGCTCCGTATGATTCCCTGTCTTTCCACCTTCCTGCATCCACTCATCAGTGGGCATTTTCAGGGTCGCCTCTTCTATTACTTCCTTGACATTTTTCATCCATTGATCCTTTAGGCCAATGGGAAGGATTCCATTTTCGTAATCCACAGGAATGAATGCTTCACCGCTATAGTACCATGTATCATCGATGGCTCTTTGCATTTTTTCCTTGCTTTCTGGTGTACCATCACCTAAGCGAATTACCCATTCTGAGCTCCAACGTCTGTGATAAGTCACTTCTTTCAATGATTTCTGTGCAATTTCTTTCAATCGTTCATCTTCCGAATTGCTCAATTCTGTCAACAACAAGAAATGCCATTGATCGAAATAGAACTGTCTGGCGATGGTATAAGCAAAGTCTCCGTTAGGGATTTCACACAATAAAAGATTTTTGAAATCCAATACATCCCTACGATAAGCGAAGTAATCGTGGTCATGACCCTGCCCTTCAATTTCAGCTGCGTAGTCAAAATACATTTTAGCCTGTCCAATAAGGTCCAGCGCAATGTTCGTCATTGCTATATCCTGTTCCAGCACTGGTCCGTGGCCACACCACTCACTTATTCTATGACCAAGAATCAGGGCATTATCCCCTAGGTGAAGGGCTACATTTAATCGATTTGAATTATCGTTCATTTTTATTCCTTTTACTGACCATGCCAAAAGTAGCATTCGCAAATTATAGTCAAGCAAACAAGAATCAGCCTGAAATGGTTTTAATAATGCTGACTTAAAGTTATTTTTGTCTGTTCGATAAAAGCTTTGCTATGAAACAACTATACATTTTTCTCTTTGCTCTAATGCCAGTATTGGCGAATGCACAATCATTTACTTACGAGTACAATGACGATTCCTCAAAAATTGCTCATTTAGGCAAGGACATGGAATTTGACTTAAACGTCACAAACCTTGACGCAAATAATCCCTTGGACATTCGATGGAGAATTGTGGACATTGATTTTGTCAGCAATGATTGGAAGGATTATGTCTGTGACGAGATCTGCTATACACCAAACAAGAGGTTCAACGATTTTACGCTGAGTGCCGACACAGTGTTTCCTATTATTCACCACATAAGTATGAATGATTTACACGGCATTGGAACTTCCACTTTATGCTTCTTTGACAAAGATGATTCGGCAAATACAGTGCAATGTTTAACACTCACCGCCATCTCTACTCCAATGATAGTCGCTGACACATTAACTGTGGCAGGAACTGCATTTGAAGTAATAGAAGGTGTGGTTTACAGCGTAAACGGGACTACATATACCGAGCATACGGATTATCAAATCATTGATGGAATGCGCTATCAGATGATGGTAATTGATGGTACTGTTTATTACTATGATTACGAAGAAGGTGAGTTTGTTGAATACACAGACGAAGAGGAAATAGAAATTCAGGGAACTACATATATCATCATCGATGGAGTAGCGTTCACTAAGAGTGGGAACGTTTACACTTCTGAAGGAGAGTATGGCACAGCTAAGGTTGATGGAGCGGATGTAATTATCATAGGCACGGATACATTTGAAATGTTTGACGGTGCATATGTTCCACTTGGGTATGAATCTTATGTCGAGAGCACTCAGTTTTTGGCCCAGAATGCACCTAATCCGTTTAGTGGGCAAACGATGGTTAAATATTCTTTCACTGGTTCAAATGGTGTGATTAATATTCATGATTTGACCGGAAAAATGGTTCAGTCTATTCAACTTAAGAACAACAAAGGATCTGTTCAAATTGGTAGTGACTTACAAGCTGGATTATACTTCTACTCACTAAGTAGTGATGGAGGAGTTATCGACACCAAAAGAATGCAGATATTGGACTAAACAAAATATTGACACATAAAAAAGGCGCGTTCTTAATGAGATCGCGCCTTTTTTTGTTTCCATCAGTTTGACTTAGTTACCGCCAAGAATCAATGGCATACCATCATCGCCACCTATGACTATCACCTTGGTATTTTCGGATTGTGAAAGCTCAAGCGTAGCTTCGATTCCTCTCATTTTGAGTAGCTTGTCCGTCAAACTATTGTTTACTATGATATTGGCAGCAGCCTCTCCTTCAGCCGCAATTCTCTTTCGTTCAGCTTCACTCTTCTCTTTATCCAGTCGAAACTGATATGCTAAAGCCTGTTGCTCTTGTTCCAACTTGTTTTCAATAGCCTGCTTGATCTGAGCAGGAAGATTAATGGAACGAATCAATAAAGCCTTCATCTGGATATTATTCTCAGAAAGAATTCTTCCCGTTTCTTCTTTAATCGCAGCCTCTACTTCACCACGCATGGTAGAGTAGATTTCTTCAGCTGAATAACGCCCCATTACCTGTCGAACGGATGAACGAACTTCTGGTATGACTAGCTTTTCAATGTAGGTCCGATTGAAGTTTTCATGTATATATCCAATACGATCGTAAAGTGGATAAAAACGTACTGTTACATCCACAGCGATGGACAAACCATTTTTATCGAGCACATCCATTTTTTCTTCTTCCTTCATTTCGGTCACATCATATATGTAAACCTCATTCCAAGGCGCTTTAAACTGTAAACCAGGTGTTTTAATGTCTTCTTTATCCAGTCCACCTGAAAATGTGTAGAACACAACACCCCGCTCTGTTGCTTGGATAGTATAGAACATGCTGGATGAGAATGCAAAAAGGAATATTGCACCAAACACTAGCGCAACGATCATTAATACTTTTCGATTATCTATTTGATTCATTTGTATTTATTTAGGTACCCAATGGTACACTAGATAACACGAATCGACAAGGTATTGTTGATGGGAGGTAATTAAGGTAGTTAAACGTATAAACGCATCTAGTTACCAGACATCAGTCGAGCGATAATCTGCGTACCTGGAAATTGTTCTAAAACAATTTTCACAAATACGGTAATTGGGATGGCCATTATAAGACCGGGTACTCCCCAAATAAACCCCCACAGCATCAGCATGACTAAAACCGTAATCACATTAATAGAAAAGGTCTTTCCAAGAAACACAGGTTCTAAAATGGAACCCATTAATACTTGCACACCTGTTATTACAGCGATAAAGAATATCAATGTGCCGGTTGGATCCAATTCAACCAACGCAAATAAGGACAAAAGAATCACAGAAATAATGGACCCCACCATTTGTACGAAGTTTATTAGAAATGCAAATAATCCCCAAAAGACAGGGAAACTCACATCAAAGAGCAGACAAGCCAAGGTAAATCCAACACCTGTGAAAAAACTAATGACAAACTTGACCCAAATGAATTTGATGATATCCTTTTCAATTTTGCGAAATGTCTTCACCGAAGAAAACTTCTGCTTAAATAGAATGGAGTGCATTACATCTTGAAAGTTAATGGATCCAGCAAGAAACAAGACAACAAAAAACGCTGTCATTAACGTCATTGTAAGTGTATTACCCACAAAATCGAGTGTTGGCATGAGGTTACTAAATACATCTACATTCTTAAAATAGTGATCTATAAACCTATCATCTGCAAGACGCTCAATTCCGAAAAAGTGCTCAACAGAATGAATCAGTGAAATAATTTTGAATTCCGCCTGTTGAAAGAATGTGTTGTCCGCAGCTAAAATTTCATGAGTAGAGATCTTTATCAGCCTTCCCCCTAAGTAAATCACGCCTGTAATAATACCAACAATGGTCAAAATACTCAGTGGCATAGGTAGGTGCTTCTTCTCCAACCAACGCATTAGTGGCAAGAACAATAGTGCAATGAACATGGACAAAAACAACGGAATGAAGATGAAAGAGAGAATCTTCATTAAGTAAAACACCAGTGGAATTACTATAATTAAAAGAAGCAAGTTTGTTGTACTACGTTCGTTCATGCTTTGTGATAAATGCAAAAATTTAAGTTGCAATTATAGAAAGACTAAAGGTTCAATTTAAACCCGCATAATGGACAGCAGTGACAATAAAAAAATGAGCTTTCATTATTATTGCCATGGCTGGTTTTGTAAAATACATTCATTCCATATAAAGCAAAAACCCCCAAGCTTTCGCTTGAGGGTTTGTTTGTTGCCCGACAAGGACTCGAACCTTGACTGACGGAACCAAAAACCGCTGTCCTGCCAATTAGACGATCGGGCATCCTCTCCTTTTAAAAAGGGCTACGAAAGTAATAAGTTTTAGATTTTGTGAAACGGAAAAAAATGACTCATTTTTAGAGGGTGATTTATCCGAAGCACATACCTCAAATAATCAAGCCATTTGGCAAGCATTTATGCTTCGACATACCGAATGAAAACAATCAAATCTACCTCACCTTTGATGACGGGCCTCATCCTGAAATAACCCTATGGACACTGGATTTGCTTGAAAAATTTGAAGCGAAAGCTACCTTCTTTTTAATCGGTGAAAACGCAATCAGGTATCCAGAAATTCTAGTACGTATAAAGAATGAGGGACATGCCATTGGGAATCATACAATGAAGCATATTAGTGGATGGAAGACTTCTAATCGCGATTATTTAGATCAAGTTCACGATTGTAATTCACTCATCAAATCCGACTTGTTTAGACCACCATATGGCCAAATAACGCATTCCCAGAGTGTAGAACTGAAAGATGATTATAAGATCATTATGTGGAGCGATTTAAGCGCAGATTTTGATCCTAAGGTTAGCGTGGACGAATGTTTTCATCATGCTACGCACAAGGTAAAAACTGGAAGTATAATCGTGTTTCACGATAGCGAAAAAGCATGGCCAAGATTAGAAAAGGCCCTGCCTAGGTGTTTAGAATACTACAAAGGGCAAAGCTTTAATATGAGTCCAATAGGATTCTAAGCAAGCTCTGGGCTTTCAAGTGGTAAATCCGTTGTTATTAAGGCATCATACCCTCCCATTATATCGACCACTTGGGCACCTTTAGACATTAATATACTTGCAGCAATCACTGATCGGTATCCGCTTTTGCAATGTACAGCCAATTTACCTTTTGTATGCTGATCAGCTATCTCGCAGAAAAAATCAAGAGGAGCATTTACAGCACCGGCAACATGTCCATCTTCATATTCCGTTGGTTTACGAACATCAAGTATCGCGTCTTGTCCTGCTCCATTTTTAGCAAACTCATCAGGAGCAATTGAATCCAATTTCTCCACTGAAGTTCCAGCAGCTATCCATGAATCCATTCCACCCGCCAAATATCCAACGACATTATCGTAACCCACACGCGCCAATCGCATGATGGCTTCGCGTTCTTTGCCTTCGTCTGCGACAATGATGATTGGTTGATGAAGATCCTCGATGAGTGCACCTACCCAAGGAGCGAACTGTCCATGTAAACCAACGTACCACGCTCCTTTTATATGACCATCCCGGAAATCATTTTGATGTCTTGTATCCAAGACTAATGCATCACTTTCAGAAACAGCTTTTGCGCTCAAGGCCTTTAAAGAACTTTCAAATACTTCATCAATTGACTTATAACCCGACTTGTTTTGTGCGGCTGCCTTCGAAAAGTATTGAGGTGGAGGTAAAATCCCTGTGGTTAATTCTTTGACAAAGTCCTCTTTAGAAATATCTCCCAAGGCGTAATTTGTCTTCTTCTGATCACCTAATAGCGCTGAAGTTTCATTCGACATTTTTTTACCACAGGCAGATCCTGCTCCGTGTCCTGGATAGACCGTGATATTATCTGGAAGGGGCATGATTTTATTGCGAAGCGAATCGTATAAAGTAGCTGCTAAATCTTCAGCCGTGATCTCTCCTGACTTTTGGGCCAAATCTGGACGACCTACGTCACCAATAAAAAGTGTATCCCCCGTGTAAATGGAGTGTTCCTTGCCGTTTTCATCAAACAATAAATAACAAGATGATTCAGGCGTGTGTCCTGGTGTGTGCAGCACTTTGATTTTAATCTTCCCTAATTCAAAAACTTGATTATCTGCGGCAACAATAACATCGTAGTCAGTTTTTGCTGTTGGCCCATAAACAATAGAAGCTCCGGTTTTCTTAGCTAAATCAATATGACCACTCACGAAGTCTGCGTGAAAGTGTGTCTCAAAAATATATTTGATTTTCGCTCCACGAGAATTAGCTAATTCGATATACGGCTCTGTTTCTCTAAGCGGATCAATAATGATTGCTTCTCCTTCTGATTCTATATAGTAGGCTGCCTCTGCAAGGCATCCCGTATATAATTGTTCGATGTACATGTCTTAGAATTTAAAGCGCGAAGTTAGTCTTAAACCTATTCTCACTCTATTAATTAGTCGGCTATGGCAATTGCTTACAACCTCAGATTCTTCACCATGGGTAAGCCTACAACTGATCTGCAGGAATAATTGGATCGCTGTTCTTTTTTGTGAAGCGAATTCCAACCATGATTTCATGGGAACCGCTTGAAACTTTGCCAAGGGAGGTATTTCCAAAATCAAGGTCATAGCTGTAGCCAATTTGCATATTGTTTTGAAATTGGTAACCCACCATCATTCCCATTGCCGAAATGGGGTTCTCCATGATTGGCATTCTGGCAGATGCACCTATCCAAACGGCATCCTTGATGATTCCACGAACCATCAATTCTTGCATGAATATGGAGCTTACGTATCGACTAAAAAAGTTTCCCTCTAGCGCAAAATCATCACTGAATTCATGCTTATAACCCAAATTCAAATAATAGTGACGGTTCATTTCACTCAATGTTTCTCCATAGTCGGAGAAGAACTGAATCTTAGAATTTGTGATTTGAGGTATGTAGAATCCAGCGTGAAACTTTTCTGTGGTGAACCGAGCTCCAAAACCAAAGTCTGGAATCCAAGCAGTCATATTGCCATTGTTTATAGCAATGTCCTGAGCATTTTCAAGATTCATTTCGGCACCATTGGCCGACCACTGAAGGATTGAACTAGCTAGTGTAAAACTCAACCTGTAATCTGCGGTCAATTTCAAATGATATGCATATGAAAGTTGTAAACCAGCTCTGCTGAGCGGTCCAGCAACATCATTGATGACAGAACCCCCAATTCCCATGCGATCGCCCCACACTGGTCCATGCACGGACAAATAATAGGTTCGCGGAGCATCGGTGACGCCCGCCCATTGATTTCGAAACATTGCATTGGCATGGAAGTAATTATCCACGCCAGCCACAGCCGGATTTATGGTGTATTCGTTTAGAGCAAATTGAGTCCATTGCTCTAACTGCTGCCCTCGAACCATTCCGAATGCAGTGATAAATAGTGATATAATGAATAGCCTTTTCATAGTGCCTGATTTCAAAAATTATTTCAAGATGGTTACTGGACCGGTTATTACGTCTTCTCCATCTAAATTTAAGTCAATGACATAGTAGTATGTTCCAATGGTAAGGACGTTGCCGTTATACTTACCATTCCACGGTTTTGTATATCCAGCATCCGAAGTGAATAATAAATTACCCCAACGATTGAATATCTGAACTTTCGCCTCTGGGAAATTCTTGATGCGATCAATAAAGAACAAGTCGTTCACTCCATCACCATTTGGTGAGAATCCACCAACTGGATCAACCAGTTTCTCCACTGTTATGACTACGCTATCAATTCCATAACATTCATCTCCATCAATTCCACTGACGTAGTATGTCGTAGTTTTTAATGGATTGACCATTGGGTTCAACACGGTGGTACTAGTGATGTCTGCATCAGGAGTCCAGGTAACTTCTACTCCATTTCTTGCCGTTGGGTCTCCACCAATAACTACCTCATCTCCAGGTTCGATAGTCCTATCGTTACCCGCATCAATGCCAGGTCCGTCCGTTTCAAGGATCAAGATAGTATCTCGTGCGACACAAAGTCCGTTGGTTCCTTCGAAGATGAACATGGTCGTGTCTTCAGTTATATCAACAACAGCCGTTCTTGATGTGCTTTGAACAATTCCTAACTCATTCAACCATCTCACAGAAGTGGCCAATGAATCCTCACCGACAATTGCAATACCACGACTATCTGGACAAACTTCAATGTCGTCTTCTGCTTTTACGCTTACGAAGTTCAATGCATCTATTATAAATGTGTCATTGATGGAACAGCCAGCCGCATCGGTTATAGTCAGCATATACGTTCCGGATAAGACATTATTCAAATCCTGCGCTGAGAATGTTGTACTATCATCTGCCATCCAACTGTAAGTATAGCCTGGAGTTCCACCAGTAATGGTGACGAATACATTTCCATCACCCGTGTAAGTACAAGTCGCATCATTCGTTGAATCGACTGTCAATACCATTGCTGCTGATCCGCCCACATTGGCCGATCCTTCAACGGTACATCCATTGGCATCAGTAATGGTCACATTATACAATCCTGCGCACAATCCTGTGATTGAGCTATCCACTGCTCCGTTGCTCCAGCTATAACTGTAAGGACCTGAACCACCTTCAGCATGAACAGTCAATTCTCCATCGCAATTAGATCCACATACCACACTGACAACGTCTATACCAGTAATGAACAGTTCTTCCGGCTCTGTCACTTCGTAAATCTCGAAGGACAAACATAGGTTTGCATCGGCCACTGCAATGGTGTCTAGGCCAGCGCAAAGATTACTATCATCCTCATTCGTACCTCCACTCGACCAAAGGATTGAGTAAGGCGTTGTTCCACCAGTTAAGGTTACCGAAATAGAACCGTCACACTCACCAAAGCAGCTCACGTTCACAATCGAATCGAGCGCGATGTCTGGTGCGTTGTTGTTGTTCAATATTACATTGAATGTGTCCTGACAACCGTTTGAATCAGTGACTTGTACGTTATAGATTCCGGCCAACAGGTTACTCGCGGTGCTTGTAGCTTGTGTTGGAATCAATGGCGTCATTCCAAAATCTAACCATAGATATGAATAGGTTGAACCTGTTCCACCACTGGCCGAAACTGAAATGCTACCGTTGGCCACTTGACAATCAGGTTCCGTAAAGCTATCCACAGTAATTGTAATCGCTGGAGGCGCAACTAGAGTAAAGGATAAACTGTCATCACATCCAGAGGTGTCGCTAATCGTTACCGTGTACGTTCCAGCGCAAAGGCTATCAATTGTATTTGTGGTGTCTCCGGTACTCCATAACAACATTGGTATTCCTGCTCCAGTAATGTTCAATGAAATAGCTCCATCACACACACCTGGACATCCAAGCTCTGTTACATTGCTCACTACCGTGAACGGACTTGGATTATCCAAGGTTACCGAATCAATGAGGAATGCTCCATTTGCATCCGTTACAGTCAATACATATGTGCCAGCACAAAGCCCGGTGATGGTATCTGTAGTGGCAGCATTACTCCAAGCGAAAGTATAAGGAGTTACACCTCCAGTAACCGAAGCAATTATCTCTCCATCACATGGACCATTTTCACAAGTAATTTCTGAGGATGCCAAAGACAATGTCATTAAATCTGGTTCGATAATCGTAATTGTATCTACGGTTGAACATCCATTGACATCTGTCACAGTAACGATTACTAATCCTGCACATAAGGAATCAGCAGTTGCTGTAGTATCTCCGTTGCTCCATGAGTAACTCACTGTTCCTTGAGAGTTCACTATAGTGACCGTTGCCGTTGCGTCACATTGACCAGCAGCTGATGTAATGGTTGAAGACAAGATGATTTCTGGACCTTCCGTTTCTGAAACTGGATGTCCAAATACTTCAAAACAACCATTCGCGTCAGTTACCGTGACATCATAATAACCGACACATAGTGTATCGATTGATGATGCTGTATCACCATTGTTCCAAAGGAATGTAAAGCCACCTGCTCCACCAGAAACGGTTTGTGTAATAGCTCCATCGCATACTCCACACTCTGCACTATCGACAGCAACTGATGTTTGAATAATTTCAGTAGGCTCTGCGACAGTTATTGTATCCACAATGAAACATCCATTAGCATCTGTAACAGTTACAAAGTAATCATTCGCACATAGGCCTGTGGCAGCTTGAACTCCCTGACCATTACCTGGAAGCGGACTCCAGTTGAATGTGAAGCTACCTGCCCCTCCAGAAGGTGTCAAGCTGATCGTTCCATCACAAATTCCGAAACAAGAAGCGTCTGTAGTGGTATCCACAAGCGTAATGCTTGTTGGCGCTACAATGTCAAACTCGGCAATGGAGTCACAACCTGCGTTATCAGCAATTGTTACAGTGTAAGTACCAGCAGAAAGTCCTGTGTTCGTTGCACTTGTTCCACCGTTACTCCATGTGTAGGTATATGTGCCTGAACCACCGGTGGTGTTCAAGGTGATGCTTCCATCGTTTGCGCCAGAGCATGATTCATCCACAATGGTCTCATTTGGATCAATTGGATCTGGAGCAACAACTGTCACTTGATCAATACTAGTACAACCATTGTTGTTGGTAAGTGAGGCAAAATAAACACCTGCACAAAGACTATCTAAAGTATCCGTTGTCGCTAAAACAGTGGAAGAACCAAAGGCTGTCCATTCAAGCGTACAAGGACCATTGTTACAATTATAAGTAGCGAATGCTACTCCATCACAACTTCCACATGTTGCATCGATGCTATCTGCGAATACCGTATCAGCGCCATCAGCATTGATTGGCACAAAGTCCTCTAATGTACATCCAAGTGAGTCAGTAATTGTCACGCCATTAATGCCTGCACAAAGCGAGTCATTAGCAGCTGTTATCTGTCCATTGCCCCAAATAAAGGTATAGTTCGAACCGTTTCCACCCGTAACATTCGCAGTTGCTTGACCATCACAGATCGTACAACTTGACGTAGTGATACCAGTAAAGGAATTGGACATTCCTGCTGGATCAGTGATTACTACGCTTAATATGTCTTCACATCCATTTGCATCAGTAATGGTAACATCATATGAACCATCAGCCAAACCTGTTTCCGTTGATCCAGTGTTGCCACTTGGCCATAGGAATGTATATGTACCCGAACCTCCAGATGCCGACACGAACGCAGCACCATTTGTATCACCAGGACAGGTAGGGTTATGGGTTGAATCGATCACCCCCACAACTGCTGTCGGCTCAGCGATGGTCACTGTGTCAGTAGCCGTACAATTTCCAGCATCAGAAACTACTACCGTATATGTTCCAGCAGTCAGCCCTGTGATTGGTGTTCCATTGAGTGAACCATTCCACGTATATGTGATTGTTCCTGATCCCCCAGAAGCAACAGCTGAAGCGCCACCGTTATTTCCTCCGTTACATGTAACGTTTGAGTCAACCGTAGCCACAACGCTTAAACCAGTTGTAGGTTGAGTTATTACTACTGAATTACTGTCGCTACAGCCATTTCCATCGGTAGCGTATACCGTGTATGTTCCCGCAGTCAATCCAGTAATGTTGGCACCAGAAGCTCCGTTGCTCCATGTGAATGTGATTGTTCCCGTACCACCTGATGCAGTTGCGGAAGCTGTACCATCATTTCCACCTAAGCAACTTACATCCGTAGATGTCGGAACCGGCACGTTAATTCCAGCTGGATCATTTAAAGTGACAGTATCAAATGTGCTACAGCCACCATTATTTGTCATTTCGACATAATAAGTACCCGCACATAACCCAGTAGCAGTATCAGATGTACTTACCGTAGTTGACGTTGCTGAATCTGTCCAAACGAAAGTGCATGTAGCACAAGAATTGGTTGTATAAGCCTGACCATCACAACCTCCATTGCACAGTGGGTCAATTCCTGTGATACTAAATATTGTATCGGCACTATCAGAAGGTATTGCCACGTTGAATGAATCAAGACATCCATTTCCGTCCGTAATAGTTAATACATTAATTCCATCACAAAGTAGTGTTGCAGTTGTGCCTGTTTGACCATTTGGCCATGCATAAGCTAATGTTGCAGTACCCGATGCGGTGACTGTTGCCTCACCTGTACAACTTGTACAACTTGATTCCACAATACCTGAGAAGGTAGCCGTAATACCTGCCGGATTCGTCAATATGATGGTATCTGATGCAGTACAACCATTCGCATCGGTTGCCGTAACAACATATGTGTCTGCAGTGAGGTTAGTGATGGTTGAGCCAGCACCGCCATTACTCCAACTGAAGGTTATTGCTCCTACACCACCACTGGCCACAGTCACAGATGCGTCACCGTCATCTTCACCATTACAAGTAGGGTCGTTACCAGACATATTAAGCACTATCTCAACAGGCTCTTCGATTGTTGCCGTTGTAGTTGCGGTACATCCTGTAGCATCTGTCGCAGTTACATTATAAGTGCCAGCTGTAAGTCCTGATGTCGTTGTCGCTGCGTTGTCACCACTGCTCCAAGCATAGGTAACCGCTCCCTGTGCATTCGCTGCTAATGCCGTTGCAGCACCATCCGCAGCACCAAAACATGAAGCACTGTCAGTATTTGTAATTGTCACGGTCATTCCTGTGGCTGGTTGAGTAATGACAGCAACCTCTGTGTCCGCACAACCGTTTGCATCCGTAATCGTAACCGTATAGCTACCTGCTGTTAGACCTGAGGTTGTATCGGAAGTAGATCCTGTTGACCAAAGGAAAGTATAAGTTGTAGTACCACCAGATCCGGATGCATATGCCACACCCTCTGCAGCACCAAAGCAATCATTACTATCTGTAGAGTCAATATTCGCAACCAATAGTGTTGGCTCGATAACAAAAACAGATGTGGAATCAGTACAACCGTTCGCATCAGTAGCGGTAACGGAGTACTGATCAGCAGTTAATCCAGTGAGTGCAGAACCTGTTGAGCCATTGCTCCAAACAAAAGTCACCGTTCCTGTTCCTCCGGTTGACGTTGCATTTGTTGTTCCGTCATTATCACCAAAACAATCTAAGTCAGTAGAAGTAGCCGAAGCGACCAAAAGGGCTGGATCATTAATTACAACTGAATCTGTTGCCGTACATCCATTTCCATCTGTCGCTGTCACAAAATATGTATCAGCTGTAAGTCCTGTTATTGTAGCACCCGTTCCACTATTACTCCATGCATAGGTAATGGTTCCTGTTCCACCTGTTGGCGTTGCCGTTGCCGAACCGTTGTTTCCACCATTACACAATGGATCAACACCCGTTGCAGCGACAGTGAAAGTATTTGGGTCAACTAAAATGACACAAGCTGTATCCGAACATGTTCCTCCAGCATCATCAACAGTAACACACCACGTGCCTGCGGGTAAACTGACTGTTGCAGTTGTTTCACCCGTGGGCCAAGTAAAGCTTAATGAACCTGAGCCACCTGTAGCTGATGCTGTAACCGAGGCGCTGTCACCTGGACAACTAATTGAAGTATTCTGTGCGATACTCACATTAACCGATGGAAGGGTATCTACATCTACTGTATCTGGTTCACTCCAGCATACGCCATTAAATGTAGAGTAATAAAAACTCGTTGATGTAGTTGGTGTAACTGTAACAGTATCTCCAAATCCAATGGCCAAGGCTGTATCCAAATTCAATGGATCACCAAACCAATAAGAAGTGTCTGGCGGTGTTGGGAAAGTCAATGCCGCTTGGACGCAAAATGCATTTCCAGAACACGTATTTGCTGTCACGAAGAATCCTGCATCGAACACGAAAGACACCACGTTATTTGCCGCCCAAGAATTAATGTTGGCTTGCGTTATAGTGAACGTTTCAGTTTGTGTAGCGCATGTCGTACTTGAACCATCATATGTTCCAACGCTTCCAGAGTTTTCATCAATAATTGCAATGTTTTCTGGTAAGAATCCATCATCTAAGTCACCAAATCCAGTAACTGACAAAGTAGCGTTTCCTATTGCCGTTGGGGGCACATTGGAAAACACTCCAGTAACAACACCTCCAGAGGTGTTTGTACAAAGCAATGCCGTGGTGTCAGTCCATGAACTTGTTGAATTGGTTTGACCCAATAGTGTAAGACTCGTTCCTGCGCACACTGAAGTATCGTTTGTCAAAATAGTTGGAGACGCGATAGTAGATGTGGTTGCCGACAAGGTGACCTGCGCTGTATCCTGACATCCATTCGCATCAGTCACAATCACTGAATATGTTCCTGCAGCAAGATTGCTTATAGACACGGTCGTAGCTCCTGTACTCCAAAGTCTAGTATATGGGCCTGTTCCACCGCTTGGGGAAACGCTCAACGCACCTGTGTTTGTTGTTCCTGTACAAGATACACCAGCGTCAATTGCCAAACCTGCGTCAACCGTTGAAGGTCCTTGTTCGATATCAAATGAAACCTCACCGGTGCAGCCGTTTGGATCTGCAGCAGTAACATTATAAGTACCCGCAGTTAGATTCGTTGCTGATGCACCAGTACCAATACTTGACCAAGTATAGGTGAATGCTTGTGTTGTGGGAATAAATGCCACGTAATCATTGTCTGCATCAAACTGTGTGTTGTTGCGACTTGAAAGTCCATAAGCAATAGTTCCAGCGGCATTTTCAATACCTTGAACAGCCGGTCCTCCATCTTCTCTAAGTTGAGTAGAATGAATCTGGATAATATTTGAATTTTCGTAAAGAACAATTTGGAAATTGTTGGTGTCTGTATTACCACCTGTCGCGAAGTGAGTAACATCAATAAAGTTTACGATTCGAGCCCGATTTGGGGTAACCCCAATTTCGTAGGTTTCAATCTGAGCTGCACCAACACTCGGATCTAAATCAGTCCAAAATGCGGCAATAAATTCTTGTGGTGTATTTGCTCCTGCACTAGGTATGGCAGAAGGTGCTGTGAACAATCCATTCACCTGTCCACTGTTGATATTCGATGCATCGAATGTGATAAATCCTTGAGAACAAATAACGAAGTGTGTTTCAGTACTTCCAAAGAAGCTAAAATCTCCTCCTGAGAAAATCTCGATTGTATCAGATAAGGCGTCATCTTGAAGCGTTACCACCTCGTAACTGTTCGCATTGAGTGGTTGTCCAATTCCATAAGGTTCAAATTCACCTTCTGTTGAATCAACGACATAGGCCGCTGTTGAGGTTGGAACGGCAAATCCACCGTAGGCACTTAGATAAGCTTCTCCATCGGCAGTTCCACAACTGGCAGTATCAGTGCTATCTACAACTACCCAAATAGAAGGTGGTTCGACCAAAGCAAACATGGCTGTATTTGTACACCCATTGGCATCCGTTACAGTAATCGTATACGTTCCGCCACATAGGCCTGTAGCAGCTGCGGTGTTCGCTCCAGAACTCCATGAATAGTTTAATGTTCCAGATCCTCCGGAAGCATTAGCAGTGCCCGCTCCATCACAATCATCATCACAAGTAAGCTGACTTACATTTGAGAAAGCGCTGAATGTAATTGCTGCAGGGTCGGATACAATTACACAAGCCGTGTCTGTACAAGAGCCGTCATCAATGGTAACACACCAAGTACCAGCTGGCAATAGAGTCGAAGCCGATGTTGCACCACCTGGCCATAGGAATGTGTATGTTCCACTCCCGCCCGTTGCAGAAGCCGTAACGGTCGCTGAATCACCTGCGCATGTCGGAGCCGTTGTGACTAATGCACTTGGAACAATAGAACAAGCGCAAGTATCTAAAATGACAACCGAGCTTGAATCTGTACATCCACTCGCATCTGTAACTGTAACACTATATGTACTTGCTGAAAGTCCGGTTATATTCTGCGTAGTAGCAGAGTTGCTCCATCCGAAAGTTGGGGTGCCTTGAGCTCCACTGAAACTAACCGTTGCTTGACCATCATTGGTCGTACATGTTTCATATAATAATGCCGAAGCCGTTGCAACCAACGCAGCAGGCTCATTTACCTCAGTAGAATCAACTGCTGTACATCCATTTGCATCCGTTACCGTAACGGTGTATGCACCAGTTGCTAGACTATTAATTGATGCTGCCGTTCCGCCATTACTCCACGCATAAGTTATTATGCCGGTGCCTGTGGCTGTAGCTGTGGCTGTTCCATCGTCATCACCATTACAAGTGATATCTGTACTATCTGCGCTAACCGTTGCTCCCGCACCAGCGTCAATTGCGAAAGTTGTTTCTTCTGTACAGCTATTGTTATCTGTGACAGTAACCGTATAATTTCCAGCCGTAAGACCAGTAATTGTATCATTCGTAGAACCTGTGTTCCAAATGAAGGTATATGGACTTGAACCACCAGTCAGAGAAGCAATATATGCCTCGCCATCAGCAGACCCTGAACATGATTCATTGATTGAATCTTTAGTGATAACAATCGGATTTGGCGCAGATAGGGTTTCATCCTCATCGTCCGTGCATCCATTAGCATCAGTGACAGTGACTGTGTATGTGCCACCTGTTAAACTGCTAATAGTTTGCGTTGCTGCTCCGTTACTCCATTCATATGTGTAAGTTCCAGTTCCACCAGCTCCGAATCCTTGAACCGAACCGTCTGCAGTGTTGTTACATGTTGGCGTAGTTAAAACGGAAGTAAACGCGAATAATTGATTGGGAGCAGTAATCGTTGCTGATGCTGAATCTGTACATCCATTTGCATCAGTAACCGTCACAGAGTAAGTGGCAGCTCCCAAGCCATCGATGGTTGCCGTTGTAGCCGTTGTATTCCAACTAAAGGTATATGTTCCAGAACCACCTGCGCCAACAGCAGTAAGGCCTCCATCAGTTTCTCCAAAACACGAAACATTACTATCTAATGTTACAGAAGCTGTTACACCAGATGCTGGCTCTTCAACATCAATACTTCCCGTAATTGTACATCCGTTCCCATCAGTCGCTGTTACTGTATAAGTATCAGCAGTAAGTCCTGTGATGGTTGCTCCTGAACCGGAATTACTCCAAGCGTATGTGAACGTTCCGCTTCCACCAGTTGCTGATGCCGTTGCTTGTCCATCACTACCATTCAGACAATTTACACTGTCCTGAGTCATGGTGATTGAAATGGCATTTGCAGGATCTATCACCACAGAGGTTGAATCCGTACAACCGTTGCCGTCAGTCACAGTAACACTATACGTTCCTGCTGGCAAACTTGAAATGGCTGCACTTGTCGCGCCTGTGTTCCAAGAGAATGTAAATGTTCCTGACCCACCTGCACCTGATGCGGTTGCCGTTCCATCATCATCGCCCGCACATGTCTCTGGAGTTGATGTAGCTGAAGCAACAACTGCATTTGGTTCTGTGATGATTTGATCGTCTGTCGCGGTACAACCATTAGCGTCCGTGGCGGTCACAGTGTAAGTGTCAGCTGTTAGACCGATGATTGATGCCGTATTTCCCGAATTACTCCAAGCGTATGTTATTGTTCCTGTGCCACCTGATCCGACTGCTGTTAAACCACCATCTGCTGCGCCATTACATGATGCGTTGCTATCAAGGGTGATTGAAACCGTTACAGTTGTTGCTGGTTCATCGATGATCACTTGATCCGTGGCTTCGCAACCGTTGTTGTCTTGAGCGGTTACCGTATATGTACCGGCAGTCAAACCAGTGATGGTTTGTGCGGTAGAACCTGTATTCCATAAATAGGTATATGGACTGGTACCACCAGATGCATTCCCCACTTCGGCTTCACCATCGTTTCCGCCATTACATGTAACATCAGTGCTGTCAATAATTGCCACTGTCACTGAGGAAGCAGGTGCATTGACAGTGGTTGTGTCCACTGCAGTACATCCATTGGCATCGGTTGCAGTTACTATATATGTTCCTGCGGTTAATCCTGTAATGGTTTGTGAAGTGCCCCCGTTACTCCATGCGTAGGTGATGGTTCCTGTGCCCTCGCTTCCAGTTGCGTTGGCCTCGCCATCTGCTGCACCTGAACAAGACTCATCGGTTGAATCTGCAACCACAGCAACAGCAGTAGCTGGTTCATCCACATCTGCAGAATCAACTGCAGTACATCCATTTCCATCGGTAGCTGTAACCGTGTAAGTGCCCGCTGTCAATCCAGTTAGTGGGTTTGTAGTGCTACCTGTGCTCCATAGGTATGTAAACGTTCCTGAAGTGCCTCCTGTTCCAGCGGCTAATATTTGTCCATCGTTTCCTCCAAGGCAATTCGCATCGGTAGGTGTCATTGTTACGCCTAATGCGGCCGGGTTTGTTAGAATCACAGTTAGTGAATCTTCACAGCCTGTGTCGTCTGTGGCTGTCACAGTATATATTCCTGCAGGAAGGTTTGTAATGGTAGCAGTCGCAGCGCCATTGCTCCACGCAAAAGTGAAGGTTCCACCGCTACCACCTGTGGCGGAAGCTGCGATGATTCCCGTTGAATCACCTGAGCAAGCAGGCTGAGTGACAACGGTGTCAATATCAATTTGTGCTGGTTCCTCAATCGTAAAATTCACGGTATCTCCACAACCATCGTCATCAGCAGCGATAACCGAATAAGTACCTGCCGTTAAGTTGGTGGCCGATGCGCCCGTACCTATGCTTGACCAAGTGTAATTGAAATCTTGCGACTTTGGAATGAACGAGACATAATCATTTATCGCGGAAAAACTTGCTTGATTTCTGCCAGTGACAGCCAAGGCTGTATCACCATTACTATCTTCAATCCCTTGCGTAATGAAACCACCATCAGTAGTTACACTATCCAAATAAACTTGAATAATGTTGGAAGATTCATAGAGTACAATTTGGAATGTGTTCGCTCCTACATTTAAAAAATGAGGGACATCTATAAAATTGATTACCCGTATTTCATTTGAGCCAGTTCCAGCACGGTAAGTTTCAATCGTACCTCCACTAGCTGGATTTAAATCCGTCCAATATCCAGCGATTAAATTATCCGGATCAGCAGCATTTGGAATGCTTTGAGCTCCAACACCAGTAGAACCACCAGCTGTTCCTAATCGCACAAAACCATTGGAAGAAATTCTAAACTGTGTAAATGTTTCTCCAAAAAATTCAAAACTGAAACCAATATTTATGGCTGCTGAAAAAGCATCGTCACCTAACGTAATACTGGAGTAATTTGACACATTAGCTGCCTCGCCATATGGATATGGCTCAAAGCTGCCTTCAGATTGATCTATTATATACTCTGACGTAGATATAGAAGCGGCAACACCACCATTCGCACTAATATACGCAGCTCCATCGGCTGCACCATTACAACTCGCGCTGTCTGTACTATCAACTACTGCAAATACAACAGGTGGTTCAAACAAGGCAGCGGTATCCGTCAACTGACATCCAAAAGTATCAGTTACAGTAACACCAACCGTTCCTCCACATAAATTTGTCGCAGTCCTGGATGTCTGCCCATTAGACCAGAGATATGAATAATTGCTTATTCCACCTGCCCCCAATGTATTTGGGTTAACTCTTAAACTACCATTACAAGCATCATCACAACTTATTGTTGATAATGTTGATATTGAATTAATTCCGAATGGAAAGCCTAGAATTGAATGAACAAAGGCAATTTCAGTAGTATCCTGACCAGTACCTGAATCCACCATCGTGATTTTATAATTGTCCGAAGGAAGACCAGTAAACAATGTTGATGTTTGCGTTATATCCGTACTTGTAAATTGACCTTGTATTTGAAAACTAAATGGGCCTGTACCTCCAGTAAATTGGACCACTAATGTCCCGTTTTCTGGATTAGGGCAAGTTACATTGGATATGGCCGCCCCGGTAAGTACAAAAGGAGAAACCTCGTCCCTAACAACAACTACGACCTTCTTGGCTCCTTTACCAGAGGTCGGGGTCACATTATCCTCTGCTGAAATGGTGAAAATATGCGTTCCTATGTCTGCTCCACTTGGCGTCCAAGAAACTTGTGCATTGGAGGAATTGAATGTAGCATTGCCACCAAGCACTGACACCGCATTTGATGTGTATCCACTGATACCATTTGCATCTGTAAAAGTCAACCTGAATGAAGCTGCAACGTTTGTGTCTAAATAGATCGTATCATTCCCAACGGAGCTATTTACATTGGTTAAATTGGAAAAGGAGGCATTCGGGGTTGGACCAGGGTTGGTGCAATTAGTATCAACATAAAATTGAAAATCGCGGTATACAGCACTGATTTGATTACCGGATGTGCGGTCATATTCCTGAACTAGAATCACGACTTGATGAGCTAAGGAATCTGGGCTCGTGAATGTCAATAAACCAGTGGTTGGATCAATTGTGATTCCAGCAATGGGAGATGTTCCCGATCCTGTAGAATAAGTTATTGCCGTAGCACTTGTTGTACCTGTTTTGGCTGAAACCAGAGAAAACACTAGGCTATCTCCATCCACATCAGAAACCTCAGGTGAAAAAGTTGTGGTTGAGTTCTTACAAAGATACGGGATGGCTTGAGCCGTAAATGTTGGTGACGAATTGGTAGCATCGTTTTGCAAATACACGTCTGCTTGGAGCCAAAGCCTCTGTGTCGTGGCATTTGCCAAGTTTCCAGAAGGGTTTCTTGACGTTGGAAAAATGGTCATTCGATAAAAGTTACACGAAGTAGTGAACTCATCTGAGATGTCAATTTGTGCAGTGTACTGATACCTTCTTCTACCTGAAACCGTTCCAGCACCACAATTGGTTGTGGCGGTAGTGTTTGAAATTTCAGTAATGGTAGGCGCGCCCATGTTTACCGTACTGATAGGTGTTCCACTGCAGTTTCTGAGCACCAATATTGGGTTTGAACCAGGAGAAGTCCCACCGCACTCAATGTAATAATTGAGGGTGATGTCGAGTGTATCGCCATTGCCCATCTGGTAGGTTATATCCCCACCTGCGTAGGCCCCAGCAGCGTTTTGTGAATTGGCAGAAAGTGCCGACAATAATAGGATTGCGGAAACAGTAAAAACTTGTTTCAGTTGAGTCAATAGGTGTATCATACGTTTCATCTCAGAAAATCCAAATTTAGTTGGAAAAACCGCTGGTTTTGCGGCCTGCGAGTATTTCACGCAATGCATGGGTTATTGGTTGGGTGCATGAACAACTTTTTTAGCGGAATATACCTTGCACATTTATGATTAAAGTATGGTCAGATATTGAACCATCTTCGATATCCAAGGCATTTCGACTCAGCCTGAGTCGACAAATAAAATTAGAGCAAGGGATGTGAGAAATTAATCCAGTTTCAGCACAGCCAAGAAAGCCTCTTGGGGCACCTCAACACTTCCAATTTGGCGCATGCGCTTCTTACCTTTTTTCTGCTTTTCGAGCAGCTTACGCTTTCGCGAAATGTCACCACCATAACACTTGGCTGTCACATCTTTACGCACTGCTTTCACCGTTTCTCGAGCAACAATTTTCGCACCGATTCCAGCTTGGATAGCAATTTCAAACTGCTGTCGAGGGATTAATTCTTTCAGCTTGATACATATCTTTTTACCCAAAGAAAAGGCGTTATCCTTGTGTATCAATGCAGACAAAGCATCCACTGGATCACCATTGAGCATTATGTCCAACTTAATCAAATTGGACTGTTGGTAGCCGATAGGGTGATAGTCAAATGAAGCATAGCCCTTTGATATGGATTTCAATCGATCATAGAAGTCAAAAACAATCTCCGCCAATGGCATTTCAAACGTCATTTCGACCCTGTTAGCGGTGAGATATACTTGATTCTTCAATATTCCCCGTTTCTCGATACATAAATTCATAATCGGCCCTACGAAATCAGATTTCGAAATGATTTGGGCAGAAATAAATGGTTCTTCTACCTTATCCAATTTTGCAGGATCAGGTAAATCAGAGGGGTTGTTTACGATTTGCTTGTCTCCACTGGTCGAATAAGCATAATAACTCACGTTTGGCACTGTAGTTATTACCGTCATGTCGAACTCACGCTCTAAACGCTCTTGGATAATCTCCATGTGGAGCATTCCTAAAAATCCGCATCGAAAACCAAAACCAAGTGCTGCAGATGACTCAGGTTCAAACGTCAATGAAGCGTCATTCAATTGCAGCTTTTCCATTGCATCTCGAAGCTCTTCGTATTCATCTGTATCAACCGGATAAATACCAGCAAATACCATAGGCTTAACGTTTTCAAACCCTTCAATAGCTGTAAGTGTAGGATTCGCTTTGTGCGTAAGTGTATCTCCGACTTTAATTTCTTTTGCTTGTTTAATTCCAGAAATAATGTACCCAACATTTCCAGCACTGAGTTGCTTCTGCTTTTCGGGCTTCATCCTCAGAACTCCAATCTCGTCAGCTAAATATTCCTTTTTTGTGTAAAAGAATTTCACCTCGTCCCCATGATTTATCGTTCCATTCATGATTCTGAAGTATGCAATGATCCCTCTAAATGGGTTAAATACACTATCAAAAACGAGTGCCTGAAGCGGGGCCTTAGGGTCACCAACAGGTGGCGGAATTCGCTCAACAATTGCTCTTAATAGCTCATCTACTCCCCGACCAGTTTTTCCACTTGCTCCAATAATTTCGTCCCGCTCGCATCCCAACAAATCCTCCATTTCATCCTTCACCTCTTCAGGCATAGCCGATGGTAAATCCATCTTGTTTAAAACGGGAATAATGGTCAAGTCATGCTCCATCGCAAGATAGAGATTGGATATTGTTTGTGCTTCAATTCCTTGACTTGCATCAACCAATAAAAGTGCTCCCTCGCAAGCAGCAATGGCGCGGGAAACTTCATAGGAAAAATCAACATGACCCGGAGTATCAATCAAATTCAAAACATAGTCCTTACCATCTTGATGGTAATTCATCTGAATGGCATGGCTTTTAATGGTGATGCCACGCTCACGCTCCAAATCCATGTCGTCCAAGGTCTGCTCCTTCAGATCACGATCACTTACAGTGCCTGTAGCCTGCAATAGACGATCTGCCAGCGTGCTTTTGCCGTGGTCGATATGGGCGATAATACAGAAGTTTCGAATGTGCTCCATGCACTTAAAAATTGGGCGCAAAACTACATCAAAAATGAGGCTTGAAAACAGAAGCAAAAGGAAGTTTGAATTTATTTAAGACTAGACTCTGACGCGTACATTTGCCAATTCTTATGAAAGTTATAGACGCAATTAAAGAACACACTGATACTGTGCTATCCTTCGAGATACTACCCCCTTTGAAAGGGGCAGGAATCGATTCACTTTACGCTGGAATTGATCCTTTGATGGAGTTCAATCCAAAATATGTCAACGTGACCTATCAAACTGAAGAGTACATATATAAGAAGCGTGAAAAAGGTTACCTAGAAAAGGTGAGTATAAAGAAGCGGCCTGGAACCGTTGGGATTTGTGCTGCCATCATGAATAAATATGACGTGGAAGCTGTGCCTCATTTGATCTGTGATGGATTTACGAAGGAGGACACTGAAAATGCGTTGATCGATTTAGATTTTCTTGGAATCCGAAACGTGCTAGCCCTACGTGGAGATGCACGGAAGGCAGAAAACAGCTTCGTTCCAGAAGAGAATGGAAATGAATATGCTTCGGACTTGGTGTCCCAAATTCATGACATGAATAAAGGGGAGTATTTGGAAAAGGAGATGAAAGACGCTAGTCCTACCAATTTTTGCATTGGTGTTGCGGGATATCCAGAAAAACACTTTGAGGCCATGAGTCTCAAAGCGGATCTTAAAAATCTCAAACGCAAAATTGATTTGGGAGCAGAATATATCGTGACTCAAATGTTTTTTGACAATCAAAAATATTTTGAATTTGTTGCTAGGTGCCGAGAGCACGGCATTGATTTGCCCATCATCCCCGGTTTAAAACCGGTGACATCATTAAAGCAAATTCAGTTTATTCCACGTACTTTCCATATCAGCTTTCCTGAAGCGTTGTCCGATGCTCTAGA
>Ga0181605_10000955_pt1 | contig 28436 bp, 19 predicted proteins | sample 041ome_11_FD_148676 | JGI IMG/M metagenome (GOLD analysis project Ga0181605, IMG submission 148676) | Coastal salt marsh microbial communities from the Groves Creek Marsh, Skidaway Island, Georgia - 041411US metaG (spades assembly) | ecosystem: Environmental > Aquatic > Marine > Intertidal zone...
ATATCTTCCTTTTCGTAGCCCATGATGGAGAGCTACATGATACTCCCCAGGGTATATGTTTTGGGTAAAATAAATACCCTTATCTGGAGCAATTAAATTATAAATGTCATTAGGTTCTGTATTATTGTTGTCTTTCAATCTTCCACATAAGGTTTTAATGAGTTGGTAAAAATCTGTATCTGCGAAAGGTTTATTTGGATCAAATGAAGATGGTTTTGATCCATTCATTGTGCAAAAAATAAATGGTATTCGAGAGCTAGGTTCATACATCCATTGATTTCCGAACCAACCAAATTCACCCGTGAATGAACCTCTCTCTGATAAATACATAAAATAAGACTGTGAGTTTGAAACATCCTTTGTTGAATCAAAAAGTCTGCCGATATTTTCGTCCAGTGCCAGAAGGCAGCGAAGGTAGTTTTTTAAAAATCTCTGATATTTAAAAATCGCAAGGGCGTCTTCCTCTGGAGACTCTCTGGCAAAAGCTTCGTTTTGAGGTTTCCAAGACAATGTCCATGCACTTTTTTGCTCATCATTCATGGAATTGATATTTTTCTCTAAAATGGAAATATGTGTATCGGTGCTATTTGTGTCGGACCAGTTGTATAGAAAAAGATCATGCTGAGGATCAAGGTCCCTATAAATATTCATCTGTTGGTATTTATTAGCAGGGGTACGTTCATTGAAATCAGTAAAAAAATTAACTGGAGTGCTAAACCATTCATTATTGTATTTTGAGATCATACGCACTGGGGGAATCCATGGTCTTTGAGTTGCTTGGTAAGAAACCAGCACGAAAAAAGGTTTTTTCTTATTTCCCCGATTTTTGAGCCAGCGGATTGCAAGGTCTGTAATTACATCAGTTGTGTGACCCTCTATGATCTGATTACGAGACGATGATTTAATTTCAGGATTAAAAAAAATCTGAGAATCTTTGAGAATCTTCCAGCTAGAAAACCCGAAACCTTGAGGATCTTTGCTTGATGTCCATGAACCAAAAAAAGCACATTCGTAACCAATTGAATTTAGATATTCTGGGAGCAATGCTTTGCTGAGAACATGTTTTATTCCGTCATGTTTAGGCAATCCACTAAGTAAGGGGAAAGCGGTTTTTCCACTATTTGAATTTGTGCAATATGCTAGTCGGTGGGAAAATCCGGATTGGATGATTCTGGTAAGGTGTGGTGTGGGGTTGATCGATGAACCTTTTAGATCAAGTGAACCAAGCAAACTTGCAGCATGGTTATCAGAAATACAGACTAAAAGATTAGGCCTTTGGAATTGCTCATTAGCAAATGTATTCAGAACTGTAGACAGAAAGATAAATAGATACCATAGACATCTTGTGAGCATGAAATTACTTTTGGTAGTCTTAGAAAAGAAAGCGAATCTTTTTAAAAAAACCTCTCTCTCAATCCATCTTGCATGAGGGAATTTGTAACAACATCTTCTTGTGTAGGTCTAAAAATAGTTTAGAAGTTTAAGTAATGTGCGGTATAGTTGGATATTTAGGAAAAGGGATTGCTCAAGAGCCACTTATCGATGGACTGCGTCGTTTAGAGTACCGGGGATACGACTCAGCTGGGGTTGCGTTTCATGAAGGAGATTCTTTTTCCATAGCCCGTGAAACTGGCCGAGTAGAAAACTTATCCAAATCCTTACAGGGAGAATTTAGTAGATCAGGTCTTGGTATTGCTCACACCCGATGGGCTACTCATGGTGCGGTAACCGTATCGAATACACACCCACATCTAAGCCACGATAAAAAATTTGTGTTGGTTCATAATGGTGTGATCGAGAATTTCTCCACTCTCAAAAATTTTCTTCTCAAAGAAGGGGTACAATTCTCTTCCGATACTGATTCCGAAGTTCTGTGTAATCTCATTGCATATCACTATAATGAGTTGCCTGAGGGAGAGGATCGTTTTATCCAGGCAGTTAGTGCGGCTCTGGCAAAGTCACGTGGTGCTTATGGTATTGCGGTCATGTGCATTGATTATCTGGATATGATGGTGGGTGCCCGTCGCGGTTCTCCGTTGGTTGTGGGTATTGGAGATGATGCAAATTTTATTGCCAGTGATGCTTCTGCCTTTGTGGGAAGAGCGAAAGAAGCGGTTTTTTTAAAAGATGGCGAGTTGGCGATTCTTCGTGGAAGTGATTTTCGGATTACCAACCAGGAAGGGCATGAAGCCGAAGCAGTTACCCAGCCCCTCGAGCAGACATTGGAGGAAGTGGAACTCGGTGATTTTGGTTCCTTCATGGAAAAAGAAATCTTTGAACAACCTTCCGCTCTTCGAAATACCCTGAGAGGTCGATTCGGGGATGACGGAACCACCGCTAAGCTTGGTGGATTGGAGGGTCATGAGGATGAGCTTAGAAATGTGGATCGTATTATCTTCGTCGCCTGTGGCACGGCAAGACATGCCTGTATGGTGGCAGAATATTTAATTGAAAAACTCGCCCGTGTACCTGTCGAGGTAGAGCATGCATCTGAATTTCGTTACCGTAATTCACCCAAGTCCGGTCGCTCGTTAGTAATTGCAGTCAGTCAATCAGGGGAAACCTTAGATACCTTAGAAGCTATCCGGGAGGCTAAGACGAAAGGTTTGCTTACCCTTGGTATCACTAATGTGGTCGGTTCATCTCTTGCTCGCGAAACCGACGGCGGGGTTTACCAGCGCGTTGGTCCTGAAATAGGGGTTGCCTCTACCAAAGCGTTTTCTTCTCAGGTTTGCTTGTGTGCGATGCTCGGATTGGCTCTCGGCAGAATGCGTGATTTGTCTCCCACCGATGGAGCAGCTATCGTGGACGCTTTGCAAACCATGCCAGACTTGGTTGCTGAAATTCTTCAGAAAGGCGAAGAAATCAGGGAATTGGCAGTAAAATATGCCAAAGCGGAGCATCTGTTGTTCTTAGGTCGTCAAAGTCTATACCCAGTTGCTTTGGAAGGTGCACTAAAATTAAAGGAAATTTCCTATGCCCATGCTGAAGGCTATCCGGCAGCTGAGCTTAAGCATGGCCCTATTGCGTTAATTAATCCGGAATGTCCCTCTATTTTTCTGGTTGAAGGAACCAAGTTATCCGCCAAGACCATTGCAAATATGCAGGAGGTAAAAGCAAGGAAAGGACCAGTGATTGCATTTGCACCAGCTGATATTGAAATTCCAGAGGGTGCTGCGGATGATATCTTCCGCTTGCCAATTGCCCACGAGATTATTCGACCAATTCTAGCGAACTTACCGTTGCAACTCTTTGCCTATCATTTTGCCCGCTTGCGTGGATTGGATGTAGATAAACCCAGAAATTTAGCCAAATCTGTTACCGTCGAGTAGCTCTTCCCATCGAAGTACAATTTACATTGCCTCCTCTATTTTGTTAATTGCCTCGAGTGCTCCAATAGACAAAGTAATTATGCCTGTGGGACTTTGGCTATCCCTAGGGTTCACCCGAATCATGTTACAATTAAATTCCTTCCAGGTACTTTCACAAAAGAAGCGTACAGTGGGCACATCCAGTCCAGCACCAAACTCCATGACTAGAAGATTTTCCGTTCCATGCTTCTGTAACCATTGATCCAGCTGTTTTTCCTGTATCGAATGAATACTGCAATCCCAATAGAAATCTGAAAACATCAGAATGTTTGGTCGGGCGAGGCTTTCACATCTTGGGCATTTTGGCAACGGTGTTAAGCAAGTAAGTGTATCAGAACAAATTTCGAAAGTATGATCTTTACTATCACTAAAATTCCATACCGGTTGGCCACAATTCTCTAGGCATTGCAGCCGCATCAGTGAACCATGGCACTCTAAAATTTTTTGATCCCAACCAGCCTTACCAAAGTGCCCGTCGACATTGGAAGTAAAAACAAAGCTGGGAATTTTAAAAGTTTCTGCCCAGTTATTTAAAATTCTGTAACCTTCGTGAGGATTAGTTGATTGGTAAAGGTTATATCGATGACCATAAAAGCCCCATGCTAATTCTGGATTTTCGGAAAACCATCTCGGGTTCGCCATTTCTTCGAACCTAATGCCCAGTTTTCTTAGCGGAGGATATGCTCGCCAAAAGCCTTCTTTCCCCCTGAAGTCAGGTAGACCAGAATCTACCCCCATACCTGCTCCCGCACCAATCAGTAATCCACTGCAGCTATGGATTAGTTCAGTGATTTTTAAAAGTTCGTAGGACATTCTTCAAAAGAATTTTAGTTTAAATGATTACTTTTGTTTTGAACCTTGGTAGATCAACCTCTTTCTTTTTAGCCTCTTAGAAATAATTTTCTTATATTTTGGATGGTAAAGTTTTCGTTTATATTACTTATTGCATTATTTTTGCTGTTAGGCTGCTGGAATGCGGTCAAACAAGAGGCTAGAAAGACGGAGCCAACCAAGGCTTCATTAGCCTTACAGCTTCCTGAACCTAAATCCGAACAAAAGTTTTTATTGAAAGGGGCTTCCTTCTCCATCTCCCGAAGAGGTCTTATCTATTTTGTCGATTTATCGGACCCTTCCATTGTACTGAAAGGAGATCTTAAAAGCGCTGATTTAATCTCACCATTTCTTGATTTAAAGGAATGGTTAAAATGGGAAGAAGGCACAGATTTAATCATTGATGATCTTTGGGTGGATTTTGAAGGCAGGTTAATTCTCGCAGAGTCGACTACGGGTAAAATCTTGAGAATTTCCACGGATGCGAGAAAGCTAGAGAATTTGGCAGACTCTTACGATGGATACAGGATGGCCAAAATTGACGGCTTAAGAGGAAATCAGAATGGCGATATTTATGTCGGATCCCCTCACACGGCGACTTTGTACAAGATCAATTCCTCACAGGGTAGATTATCGATCCTTAATGATGATTTAGTCCGTTCCAATGATATAGTTATTGATGATACAGGTGCTAGGTTAGTGGTCGCAGAATCTGATCCCAATCGTTTGGCTGTTTACGATTTGAATTCTTCGAACGAAACCATCATCGGCTGGAATTTGGTTACTTTCCCCGATAATTCTCATTCGCCTACCTCTCTTGACTTTATCGATCGTAAGTGCAGATACCTTGCGGTCCTATCTGGTAACGGCAAAACCATTCAAATTTTTGATCTCTTAAAAGGGAAAATAAGAAGCAAGTTACCAATTGCAGAGTCTATGCGGATTCGATGTTATGATGATTGGTTTTATTTACAATCTGAGCACGGTATTTACCGGAAGAAAATTCCCGGAAACTTTCAATAAACTAGTCGTTTATTAGTGCTCTCAAAGACCGATTAATTTTCATCGTTAGTCGAGTTCTTAACAGTGCTAAATTTATGGGCATAACTTATTTTTGACGTTCGGTAATACCCTTTCAATCTCAATCATTTAATAGATTGTGCCTGTATTCAATGGACGAAGAATTTTTACATATTTTTGAGGAATCACCAGCCCTCCGTTTGATGAGGGGGAGACTGGGTTCATTTGTCGCTGGTTTTTTCTTTAAGACCTTCAAAAAATGGGGAGTGATTGAAGCTTCTGAAGAAGAACTATCTGCTACCTTGGCGGAACACATTGAGCAGATTAGGGAGCTTGAAGAAGCTGAAGCACCGAAAAGAAGCCCTCAGGAATATTTGGATGAGTGGTGCGATGAAGAACACCGCTATCTAACCAAAACATACAATGAAGACCGGGAAGAGTATGTGTTTAGGCTAACCAGGCATTCGGAAAAAGCCTTGAGCTGGCTCAATGATCTCCTGGCCATGCAGCACCGTGGTTACGCAACCACGGAGTCACGTTTTAATCGTATCCTTCTTGAAATGCAGGAATTGAATAACGGGGTAAACTCAGACCCTGAAGCCCGTATCCGGGAACTTGCACGTAAACGGGATGAGATAGACGAGGAAATCCGTAAAATTCAGGAGACGGGAGAAGCCCCCATTTTTGGAGAGGATATTATTCGGGATCAGGTCTATGATCTTTCAGATTTGGTAGAACATTTTCTCTCAGACTTTCGTGCGATTGAGGAATTTTTTAAAGACCATGCTCGGGAAATATCCAATCTTTATGCCCAGGGCAAAGCGTCCAAGGGAGACATTGTTGAGCATGTTTTGGATGCCGATGAGCAATTGCGTTCCTGCGACCAGGGAAAGAGTTATTTTGGCTTCCGGGAAATGATGACCAATCCTGCAATGGCCAGGCGCTTTCGCAATCTTGCTGAGCAGACCTCAGACATTGCACATAGAAGAGGTCTCGATCCGCAAAAAATCTTCTCCAGCCTAGGAGACCGCTTGTTTGGTGAGGCCACTTCTGCTCATGGAGCATACGGTCGCATTAGCAGAAAGCTCCGCCAAGTCGTAGGTGACCATGCAGGAGGAGGAGGTAGACAGATTAGGGAAACTCTTTCCGAAATTCGTAGTCATGCTTACCGTCTTCGTGAAACTCCGTTGGAGGACTGGGATTTTGAAATCGAGATTAGACCTCAATTCTTTACCTTGATGGAAGCCGAATTTTGGGAGCCTAAAGCAGTTGAGGCCTTTGCCGAAGTCAAGCCAGCGAAGAATGAAGACTCGGACTGGATCAATGAAATTCTCGGTTCGGTTGGTGAGCCTCTGGATCTTAAAAAATACCGCTCCCGGGTGACCGAAACTCTGGACGAGGTGGAGCAAATTACTTTGTCCGAAATGGTGGAGAAATATCCCCTGGAGCGCGGTGTAGTAGAGATTGTATGCTACCGCGTAATTGCCGGGGAAGATTCCCGGCATGAGATTCTCTCAAACGATCTTATTCAGGTTGATTTAAACCGCCCAGCTCAACCCAGGTATGTTGAGGTTGAACAACTCATCTTTCAAAGAAACAGCTTATGAATCCAGCCATTACCCACCGTCATGTGATCGTTCGTTTATTGAACGGCCCTATTTATCAGGAAGACTTGGACCTTTGGAGTCGCCTCGGAGCAGAATGGGAAAAGATTAAAGGTCATTTTGGAGAGATGGGCCTGGATGTCGCCCGCGATGATTCCGCCGGATATGCCTATGTCAGGCAGCATGAAGAAGATTCAGAAGAGGAGGAGAATTGGGATGATGTAACCTCCTCGCCCTTACCGCGGGTGTTGCGCCGTACCCGTCTTTCCTACCATCAGACTATCTTCATGGTCTTACTTCGAGAGGAACTGATGCGTTTTGAGCAGAACCAGGAGGAGGGAGATCATCTCTACCGGTCTAGTCTTGATCTTACGGAATTGATGGCACCGTATTATCCTGAGCTGCACGATGAGAAAAAAGTTCATCGTCAGATTGCAGGTCTGATTAACAAATTTGAAGAGTGGGGGATTATTAAAAAAGTACGCGATAAAGACGAGGGACTCTACCGGGTAGAGCGAATTATCAAAGCAAAATTACCTCCTGAAAAACTCACCGAGGTAAAAAACCAAATCAAACGAAGAGCTCCAGAATTGGACGAGGAAATGGAGGAGGAAGATGCTTGAGTCTCAGTTAGAATTAGAATTTTCACCGGATAAATCAACCGCAGGTTACCGCCTGCATGAGTTGTCCCTGTTGAATTGGGGAACCTTTCACGAGAAAGTTTATACTATACGCCCCGATGGTCGTACATCGATGATTACTGGTCGAAATGGCTCTGGTAAATCCACCTTGGTTGATGCACTCCTGACCCTGCTTGTTCCCAACCGTGTCCGTAATTACAATGTTGCTTCCAGCTCTGCAGGAAGTAGAGAGCGTAACGAAAGAGATTATGTGCTCGGTGCTTATTCCGAAATCCACGACTCTGCCACCGGGCAGGGCCGCAAGGAAACCTTGCGTAAACCGGGTGAAACCTACACCGTTCTCCTCGCTCATTTTTTTAATGAAGCTTATCAGTCTGAGGTAACCATCGCACAGGTGCTTTGGTGCTTACCTTCGGGTAAAGTGGACAAGGTATACATGGTGGAAAAAAGAAAACTCACCATTGAGGAAGACTTCAATCAGTTGGGCGACTCCGATAATTTACGCCGTATCCTTAAGGAGCGTGGTTTCAACATTTTTGATTCTTTCACTGCATACCATAAAAAATTCGAATCCATGCTCTTCCTGGATGCGGATTTGGGCACTCGTTCACCCATGTCCATTTTCAATCAGGCGGTGTGTATCAAAGATGTTAAAGACCTCACTCAGTTCATTCGTGAGCACATGCTTGATGATGGAGGAGCCAAGGAAAAACTAGTCGCACTTCAGGAAAGATTTGATGATCTTCGCAGCACTCATCGTAGAATCGAAACAGCTTCCTATCAAATTGAGCAATTAGATGAAATTCAGAATACCCATGCCCAGTTTCTGGCCTCAATGAACCTCCGTGCCAACGCGGATAAAATCAGACAAACCATCGAACCCTTTTATGCCCAGGCAGAATTGGAGAGAAGAACAGATTGGATTGATGAATTAAAACATCAGGAAGAGGCCGAGCGTGCCCGTTTAAAAACAGCCAGGGGTGAGATCGACCGCTACCGCGAAAAATTAAATCATCTGGAGCGTGCGCTTTCAGATAGTGATGAGAACCGCAGACTTGAGCAGGTAGGTGCAGAAATTGATCGTCTGCGCGATAAGCGTGAAGTGGTTAACAAAAGGGCTGCAAATTTTGAGCGTCATTTGAGTGCCTGGGAAAAGGGATCCTTTGTAAAGCAGGAGGATGACTTTCTTACCCTCCGTCGGGAATTGGATACGCAGTTACCAAGAATGGAAGGCAAGATTGCTGAGCTGGATGAAAAAATTGTCGAAGTTTCCTACCAATTAAAGAAGGCGAACGAACGGGTGGATACCTTGGAGGATGAGCGGAATTATCTTCTTGAGGCCAACACTAATGTCCCCCCCGAACTGGCCCGTTTGCGTGCATCGCTAGCCACCGCTTTGGATCGGGATATTGCCGAACTTCCCTTTATTGGTGAACTCGTGCAAGTGTTACCAGATGAGTCAAAATGGACCGGTTCAATTGAGCGGGCTTTGCGTCCCTTTGCACTTACCATCGTGGTGCCTCCCAAACTTGCGGATGAGGCCGAAAAATTTCTTGAGGAAAATCATCTTGGCGACCGTCTCGCTTTTATCTGCCCAAGTTCCGGGCATTCCAAAGTAAAGCCGGATGATGATTCCTTGCTAGCCAAACTTGTGATCCGCTCAGAGATCGAAAAATCAAGGCAGGCATGGCTGAAGTGGGAAATCAACCGTAGATTCCCCCATCATTGCCTTGAAGAGAGAAATAAGAGATTCGATGAAGTAGCGGACGCAATCACTCTCGAAGGTCTAGTTAAAACGGGCGGGTCCCTCCGTGAAAAGAATGATACCTTTTTTCTTGGCGATGCATCCACCTGGGTACTTGGTTGGGATCTTAGTCCCAAACAAAAATCATTGGATGAAGCACTCGGCAAATGGAGAGAAGAATCTGATAATGCAGGCCGCTCCATCCGTGAATCTGAGTTTGAGAGACAGACCTTAAGGGCAAAATTACGTGCTGGTGTACAACTACAAGCCTGTGCCAATGAATTTTCCGACATAGATATGCTGGGTCTCTCTACGAGGATGGCGGATCTTGAAGAAGAGGAGCGCGTGATTGTGGGAGGCTCTGATGTTCTTAAAAAGTTGAAAGAAGATTACGATGCACTGGTGGAGAAACTTGATTCCCTGCAGAATACAAGAGATCAGATTCTTCAGCGCATTGGTGGAGTCGAAGCCCGTGCCGAAAGAAATGAAACTCGTATCGAGGCGATCCGTACATTACTTGAAAAATACCGTACAGAACTCATCCCAGAATTAGCAAAAGGTGAGGATCCTGAGGAAGCCAATGACAAGGTGGATGAGGCATTGGAGGCACTTTACACTCAAATAGAGGAGGAATTTGGTACACCTCCAGAGTCACCCGATGATATCGAGGAATCTGCCCGGGAAGCCACGCACAAAGTCGATGCCCGTATCCAGAAGCTCGAAGTTTCCCTGGATAAATTGCGTGATAAAAATGTAGCGGCCATGCAGCGCTTCATTGCAGACGGCCGTAATCAGGCATTCCGTGATGAACTCGTTCTTGATCTTGAAGAAGGATACTCCGATGCTACCTATTCTTCTTTTGACCAAGTCCGTAAACAAATCGAGGAAGAGGATCTGGCTAAAAACCATGAGCGTTTCGAAGAGCTGCTTAGGGTACAGGTACCGGAAGAAGTTTCCGGATTCAGTGAGGCTCTTGAGTCTCATCGCGACCGTATCCGAAAACGGGTTTATGAATTGAATGAACATCTATCGCGGGTAACTTTTGACCGTAAAGAACTTACCTACATCCAGTTGATGATTGAGGACGCGGGAGATGATGGAGTGCGTCGATTCAAGAAACTTCGCAGACATGCTTTGGAAGGAGATCTGGAATCGGACGATGATGATGAACGCCGCCGTGAACGCTATCATCGCGTGGAACAGTTTCTTGGAGAACTGGAACAGGATTTAAATTGGACTGAACGGGTCATTGATGTCCGAAACTGGTTCAAGTTCCGTGCAGACGAGTTCTACAAAGAGGGCGATATTTTGCGACAAAGTTACAGTGGTGCCGCAGGAAAATCAGGTGGAGAGAAAAACCGTCTGGCATCAACCATTCTGGCTACTGCGATTGCCTATCAATATGGAATTGATGTGGGCGGCAAACAAACTGAGACTTTCCGTCTGGTTGCAGTGGATGAAATGTTCAGCAAGACAGACGATGAATTTTCCCAGTACTTGCTAGACCTGTTTAAAGAGTTCCACTTACAACTTCTGATTGTCCAGCCACTGGATGCAAAGATTCATGTGGTGCAGCGCTATGTGGAGAGATACCATGTGGTTGAGCGTAGGGAAGGGGAGTCCTTTGTGGGTGATCTCAGCGTGCACGAATATTTAAAGCAGGATCCTGAAGATTCCGGCGAAGAGGTAGGTGAGGAAACGGTGGCAGAATCCACTGAATCTTAAGCGGTCTTTTTTGACTCTATTTAACAGCTATACTTCATGAGCCTGGGGGATCCACCACCACCCAGGTATGATGGCCGGATGCCATATCGAACTTGTGGGAATACAGGGATAAAATTATCTGCGTTAAGTCTGGGTTTTTGGCATAATTTTGGTGGCTCCAGTCCAACTTCAAAACAAACAGAAATTGTTCACGCCGCCTTCGATGGTGGTATCACTAGTTTTGATTTAGCCAATAATTATGGTCCTCCTTATGGATCTGCTGAAATCAATGTGGGTAAAATTCTTTCCCAGATGCCAAGAGATGAATTTCTGGTTTCGAGCAAAGCCGGCTATGATATGTGGCCCGGTCCCTACGGGATGGGCGGGAGTCGAAAGCACATCCTTGCCAGTCTGGATCAATCCCTCAAGCGAACGGGTCTCGACTATTTCGATATCTTTTATTCGCACTGTTTTGATACTTCTGTTCCTTTGGAAGAAACCTTGGGGGCATTGGATACCGCGGTCCATCAGGGGAAAGCTTTGTATGTGGGAATTAGCAGCTATTTAACTGAGCAAACAAAAGATGTTTTAGAAATTTGTAAATCCAACGGATTGGTTACACCCATTATCCATCAACCCAACTATTCCATGCTTAACCGATGGGTGGAGGGCAGCCTTCTCGACTGCTGTGCAAAAAATGGAATCGGGGTGATTGCCTTTTGTCCACTCTTTCAGGGACTTCTTACCGATAAATATCTCAAGGGTATTCCAGAAGTTTCCCGTGCCCGCATCCAACAATCTCCACTCCGTAAAAATGAGGTTAGCGAACAGAATATTCGGGTTATACAAGAACTGAACAACCTGGCAGAGGCCAGAGGGCAGGCTCTCGCTCAAATGGCTTTGTCCTGGGTACTTCGTTCAAGTCGGGTTACCAGTGCTCTAATGGGGGCGAGCTCAGTTAATCAAATAAAGAATAATTTAGAGGCTGTCAGAAACCTTACTTTTTCTGCCGAAGAAGAGGAGAAAATTGACCGGATCGTGGCTAAGATCAATTTACCCAAATCACTTTGGGCAACTGAGGCTTAGTTGTATTAAGCCGAGCCTGTTCAGTTTGGTAAGGCTGGGAAGGAAGCCCGCCATTCATCTACCAACTTCTTTTCCAAGAGGACTTCCTGACAGATAGGTTCATTTCCAAGTTCTATCAGGATATTTTCTTGGGGATCTACAACCATTGAGCCTCCCTCATATTGAGTTTCCGGTTCTTCGCCCGTACGGTTAATCCCAATCACATAAGCCTGGTTTTCGATTGCCCGTGCCTGAAGTAGAACTCTCCAGTGATTCATCCTTTTGCTTGGCCAGCATGCATGCACCACAAAAACTTCAGCACCCTTTTTTGTGCCTTCACGAAAGACTTCAGGAAACCGAAGATCATAACAAATTAACGGGCAGATTTTCAGCCCGTTAATCTCAAAAAGTTCTACCTGGTTTCCTGGTAGATGAACTTTTTCCTCTCCGGAAGGATTGAATAAATGGACCTTTTCATAGCTGCCCATTTTTGTCCCATCTGGGCCGTATAGAACGACAGAGTTTTTTCCTTTGATTGCGCTATCCAATGCAGGAGTAATCATTCCTCCCATGACCCAGATACCATATTCTAAGGACAGATTTTTCAGAAAGTATTCCGTTTGGTGAGGTTCACCCGGCAGGGTTTTGTCCAAGCATAAACTAAATCCAGTGGCAAAAGTTTCTGGCAATACAAGCAGGGAATTCGGTGATGGTTTATTAGTCCGAATCCATTTTTTTACCTGCTCAAAATTCTTCTCCTTTTTTTCCCAAACAGGAGAAAATTGCAGCAAATAAACTTTCAATTTCTCTAATTAAAGTTCGAGAATCTTAATATTTCGGAAAATCAATCTGTGGGGCACCCCGTGATCCTGCAGTCCAATATGGCCTCTCATTGGCCGCGTACTTAGCTTGCTGGGTGGCAAACCTTTATCTGCATCATCGTCCAGATATACATTTTGTACCTCCACCCCATTGATTGCGACCCGGAGGTGATGTCCCTCACACGATACAATCATATGATTCCATTCTCCCGGTTTTTTGGACATGTTTCTCTTGGGCTTTTTAAACATGATGATTCCGCCATGATCGTGATGGGTCATAGTCTCATCTTTCTGACCGAAACAGTCGAGTATCTGCACTTCCATGCCCGTGTGAACGGGATTCTTTGTGTCTCCCACCCGAAAGAATAAACCACTGTTTCCTTTGGCAGGATATTTATATTCCATTTCGAGAATGAAATCCCCATATTTTTTTACGGTAAAGATATAATCATTGAAACGATTCCATCCTTCTTGACCAGGCTTAGGATCGATCATCAAGGAGCCATCCTTTTGAACTACCCAGTTTCCATTCGTTTTCCACCCGGATAAATCCTTCCCGCTGAATAAATTTTTAAACTTTTTTGCAGTAGAAATGTTGGTAATAAAGAGTGAAATTACAAAACTTAGATAGAGTAGATGAACTTTCATTGATTTCAATTTAGTGCGGGAGTCTTCAATTTTAATCAAGAATCGAGTTTTAGAAAGAACTTTAATGACCTGTATTCGAATGCTTTTATTGAGATTGTCTTCTTCCTTTTTTTACTAGTAGGGTAGGTAGTGATTAAAAGTGCCTCACAGCTTTTAAAAAATAAATCCGCTTTGGTGATTCTTTTGATTATTGGAGTCGTGGTCTCGGTCTATGCGGGGAAATTAATCTATGACCGAGAAAGCGATGCGATTAAACTCTCTTTTCGTGGTGATTTTAGTGATAAAGTTCAAGCTTTGCAGCGGGAGCTCTTTTTGACGGAGGAAGTCGTTCATGGATTAAAGAGTCTCTATGATTGCTCTGAAAGTGTTGAGTATGGTGAGTTTAAGACCATGGTAGACTCTTTCCTGTTAAGGCATGAAGAGAGAATACAGGGTCTTTCATGGAACCCCCGTCTTTCGGCTAATCAAATTGATGAAAGTGCATTGGATTACGATCCCTCCTTTCTTGAATCGATTCGAAAAGATTTTCCAGACTTTGAAATTACCGAAAGAGATGAGCAAAATAAATTGGTTCATGTAGATGTTAAGAAAAGGAAGGATGACTTCTTTATTCCTGTTGCCTATATAGAACCTTATCCGAGTAACCAAAAAGCACATGGCTTCGATATTGCATCCAATGCACAGAGGAAAGAATCCATTGAAGCCGCCCGTGATACTGATCAGATACATGCAACTCCTACGATTAGCCTAGTCCAAAAAAACACACGGGGAGTTTTGGTGATTGCTCCGCTTTATGATGGCAAACCCATCACCCTTGAATCCCAACGCGAACTTTTTAAAGGGGTTGTCGTTGGAGTTTTCGATGTGGGTGAGATGGCAGACCAAGCGATGAAAAGTACAGCGGTTAGAAACCTAAGTTTTGAATTGCTGGAGGGTAATTTTTCTTCTCCTTTTACTCCGAATAACATCGATGCAGGATCGTTTGATACAATCTATAAATCTTCAGAAGATCAGTCTGAAATCTTTCCCGAGCTTTCCAAGTTTATCGAGACCGACATGCTAACTTTTGCGAATCGAACTTGGGGCGTTAAGGGAGCACCTTTTGAGAGTTATGTCAGCCAGCGTAGAAGTTATGCTCCTTTTCTAGTCGTTGCACTTGGAGGAATTCTCTCGATTTCAATCTTTGGGTATCTTTTCCGCATGCTTGCCGTTCAGCAGAAACTTGAGCAGTTGAGTTTGCAAGACAGCTTGACCAATGTGGCAAATAAACGGGGTATTATCGACTACCTTAACCATGAGTGGGATCGTTGTTTGCGTGACAAAAACAGCCTGAGTATTTGCATGATCGATTTGGATGAATTTAAGAAATTCAATGACACCTACGGACATGTAGCTGGAGATCGTTGCTTACAGGAAGTCGCCCAAGCTTTGCAAGCAGCGGCGTCCCGGGGCGTTGATATGGTGGGCAGGTATGGTGGAGAAGAATTTTGCTTAATCCTACCTAACACGAGTGATCCTGAATCCGTGGCTAAGGATTGCTTGGACAAGGTCGCAGATCTACACATTCCGCACAAAACCTCTTCCACGGGTGATTATGTTTCGATTAGCGTTGGATTAGCCACCTTGGTGCCTCAGCCTGGAGATAGTCTTACAGACTTGCTGAAAGCAGCTGATACCGCTTTGTATCAAGCGAAGCAAGAAGGTAGAAACCAGTTGAAGGTAGCCGAAACGGTTGAGAAAACGCATGTTTTACTTTCGGACCCCATCCGCCCTGGTTACAGGAAAAGCACGACCAAGCAACCTTGGTGAATTCTTTGGATTTAGCGTTTGCAACCCTAAAAACAACTTACCTTAATTATTGATACCTTAAGTTATGAGTACTGAAGACAACCGACAGTTCGTTCGTATGGATGTTCAAATCCCTTTCCTTTACAGGATTGTTAGAAAAGAGGAAGCAGATCAAATAAAGTGTCCAAGTTTTCCTGATTATAGTTACTTCACCGATTATATTGCTGGTGAACTTGAGCATTTGGATGAAGTGATTTCTCGAAAGGTATCTGATCTGAATGAAGAATTTCCTCAAATTGCCGAGGTCTTTCGTTTGCTCGAGCAAAAAGTGGAAATTAATCGTGAGCGCATTGACTCGATCATCCAAAACGAGGAAGTTCCTTTGCGATGGATCAACCTCAGTGGCACTGGGATTGGGTTTTTTGCCAATGTGGATTTATCCACATCAGATAAAGTAGATATTCTCTACCGTTTGGATGCAACAACACCCGTTGTTATTCTTCGATGTGATGTGGTAAAGGTTGTATCCACTGGTGGTACCCGCAACCGCGTATCTTTACAGTTTCAAAAAATTTCCGAAAAAAACAAGAGAGACATTGTCATGTTTCTTCAGGAAAAACAGATCGAAAAAGCACGCCGGAGAAAGGGCGACTGATCATTTGATGCAGAATATTGTTCTGCTAAAATGCCTTTTGATAAGGAGTGGGAGTGGGGTACTACTCTATATACCTATTAAAATTAATTTCGATATGACATCTGCCGTCCGTATAAATCTTTTATCTTTTTTAACAATTATCTTCCTGCTATGCCCCTTACAAGGGGAAGAAATCGATGATCTGAATCAGGAGCTTAAGGAACTCGATCGACAGCAATCATCAATTGTCCAGCGCAGAAAGGAGATTGAAGAGCGTAGAAAGGTTCTGAGTTCACCTGAAATGAAGAATCCAATTAAAGGTATTGTAAAAAGTAGCTCTCACAAAACATCCGCAAATTTGGCTTATTATTGGGACAATCGTGACTTCACAACCCTCAACCTGCTTACCTCTACGACCGGGTTGCCTTACGATTTTAGTATTTGGGGTTTTATTGATCTGCATGGTGCTCACAAGAGCAGTTCTACAGACCTGTCTCGCTACTTTATTGAATACCGCCTTAACCGCAAAATCGACCGAGATTGGGTGGGAGGGCTGGAAGGGCTAGGATTTCAAACTGAGTTCAATGATTCCGAATCCCCAAGTAACAATCTTCTTCGTTTCGGACTGACTTATCGACATTCCCTACCCGAATTTTTCGGGCAAGAGGGATGGTTGCAGTGGCGTGGTTTTCCCTACGAAACAGATGGGAGCGGACAACAGGCAAGTGTAATTTATTTCTTGCCTCTCTATGAACGGGTTTGGATCTCCGGCTTCGCGGACATCAACTTTCGGGAATCTCAAAAGAATATTTGGGTGATCGAACCGCAACTGAGTTATAAATTCTCGGAAAGATTCTCTTTGCTATTGGAATATCGCTACAATGGCTTTGAGGACATAAACCCTACAGTACAGGGAGAAGGTGTAGCCCTTGGGGTGGAAATTTCTTTTTAATGTCTCACACGAGCCTGAGAAGCAATAGTTTAGGAAATAAAAAGTGAGTACCTTAGCCTTTTTGAATAGGCTTATTTTTTTCCTTACACTTTGTTTCCTTCAATTAAATTTATGGGGAAAAAGTAAGCCCAATGTAATTTTCATTCTGGCAGATGATCTAGGCAACCGTGAGTTAGGTTGCTATGGGCAGAAAAAAATACTGACACCCAACCTTGACCAGTTGGCCAAGGAAGGAATGCGTTTTACCAGACACTACTCAGGAAGTGCCGTTTGTGCACCATCGAGATGTGTTCTTCTGACAGGAAAGCATCCTGGCCACGCCTTCATTCGAAACAACGGGGAGGTGCAACCGGAAGGACAGCGTCCAATTCCTGCATCTGAGTTTACTCTCGCTGAGATGTTTAAAAGAGAAGGCTATCATACTGGTGCGTTTGGTAAATGGGGGCTAGGCGGGCCTGGTACCGAGGGCGATCCAATCAATCAGGGTTTTGACCGTTTCTTCGGGTATAACTGCCAGCGCCATGCTCATAGTTATTATCCAGACTATCTTTGGAGTGATCGAAAAAAAATTACTTTGGCAAACAACCCGCCTATTCATGGTCATGCATCATTCCCTCAAGGTGCGGATCCCAATGATCCTAAAAGCTACAATCGGTTTAAGGGAAAGGAATATGCACCAGACTTAATTAATCATGAAGTTCTTCGATTTATTGAATCAAACAAAGACAAACCCTTTTTCTTATATTATCCCACCATTATTCCCCATCTTGCTTTGCATGTCCCTGATGAGGAACTTAAGCCTTATCTGAAATTTGGATGGAATGACCCGCCCTTTACCAAAGCTAGAGGAGGCGGATACACTCCCCATTATACTCCCCGGGCCGCCTATGCCGCAATGATCACCCGAATGGACCGTTACATAGGTAAGGTGCTTAAATTATTGGATGAATTGGATCTGACTCAAAATACAATGGTAGTTTTCACGTCGGACAATGGTGTCTCTCACCTCAAACAAGAAGTGGATTATGAATTTTTCGAGAGTGTGGGTAATCTACGTGGATTAAAGGGCTCTCTTTATGAGGGCGGAATCCGTGTTCCTCTATTGGTTAAATGGCCAGAAAAAATACAAGGCGGTACAGTGTCCCATAAAATGAGTGGGTTTGAGGACTGGTTGGTTACTTTTCATGACCTAATTGAGGCGAAAAACTCACTACCATCCAATCATGATGGACAGAGTCTAGAGCCTCATTTTCTGGGAAAACCTTCCGGTAATCGAAAGTTTTTGTACCGTGAATTTTCCGGATATGGGGGACAGCAGGCGGTTTGGATGGAAAAATGGAAGGGCGTTCGGCAAGATATTAATCGCAAAAAGAAAGCATCTTTGAAAGTTGAACTTTTTGATTTATCGATAGATGAATCTGAGTCAGTAGATCTTGCTTCTAAACATCCCGCTATCGTTTCGAAAATGGAGGAGATTATGAAAAACGAGCATGTTCCATCCACTGAATTTCCGATGAAAGGTATCGATCCATAAGGCATCTGATTTGCACCTTACTTGTTTTTAGGTAACTTTCTTGGATTGATGGCCTAAATCTCACTTTTCAAATAGGCTTTACAGCCTGTTTTTTTGGCATAGTAGATGAGCTGACAATTTCAATTCATTAGAGTTGATCTCATTTTCCTTCATCCCCTTTACCCCCTCTACACGATGAAAAAAATACCTGCTGGTTTAATTATTCCAAGTGCGGCATTTTGCCTTCAGAAATCATCCATTGCTGGATATCAAATGTTGGATAAAGTACCGGAACCGGGCGACTTGGTTTTTGGCTCGATTCGCAGGATTGGACAGCATTCATCGTTGGAGAATGTTTCCGGACGTATTCACGCGGTTCACAATGGTTCGAAAGCGGTCTTTGTATTTGGAAACCGTTACGCTCCTGATCATTACGAAGGAATCGTGCAGGAGGATTTGGTCAAGGATGTCGATTTATTGGCCCGTTCCGGAATGATTGGTACGGTTGTGACCAAGAATGCCATGCTTAAGGATCCTACTAGGATTCGGATTCAGGGATACCTGGTCGACAAACAGGGTAAAGTCCTTAACACCAGAGACTTTCCCAAAATTAAGTCCTCTGGCAAAAAGGGAAAAGCTAAGGTCGTTTTAGTGGTGGGAACGGCGATGAATTCAGGAAAAAGTCTGGCAGCAGCCGCTTGTTGTCGGGCCTTGCACCAAATGGGTTATGCGGTCAATGGATGTAAAATGACCGGTACCGCCAGCCTTAAGGATATTCTTCACATGAATGATGCAGGAGCCAAGGATTTTGCTGACTTTACTTATCTTGGCCATCCATCGACCTATAAATTGTCCATGGATGAAATGCTGGATGTGTTTCATACCCTGGATTCCAAACTTGGAAGCAACAGCAAAAATTTTCTTGTGGTTGAATTTGCGGATGGAATCAACCAGCGGGAAACCGCCATGCTCCTTGAATGCCCGGAAATTATTTCTCGGATCCACAAATTAATCTTTTGTGCCGCAGACGCTTTAGGAGCCGTGGGCGGGATCCATATTTTGAAGACCAAGTTTAACCTGGTTCCTGACGCGGTTTCAGGTCTTTGTTCAAGCTCTCCTTTGCATATCCGGGAATTAAATAATTTCACCGATGCTCCAGTTTTTAATGGGGCTGATCTTAAGCTCGACCAAATGGCGGAAATTCTCTTGAACTAATCCCTGTGGGAAATGGGAAGTGTAAATTAATCATTCATGGTGGTGCAGGCAGGCTTGAAGGCAAGGTAGCAACCAAGGAACAATATCGCGTCGGTTTGCAGGAGGCTTTGCATCCTGCATACGAAACCCTATTGCAGGAAGGTGCTCGCGCCGCGGTTCTTCATGCTATTCGCCTTCTTGAGAGTGATCCCATTTTTAATGCGGGTACAGGTTCCAAGCTTCAGCGGGATGGTAGGGTAAGAATGTCTGCGGCTTTGATGGATTCAGTCGATTCAATCTTCTCGGGCGTGATCAATATTTACGATGTAGAACATCCGATTTCGGTGGCTGATTCCTTGCGGGGAGAAGTGCATCATCTGCTCTCCGGAAATGAAGCAACTGAATATGCCCGACGGAAAGGGTTTCCCTTTCATGACCCAATTACCATGTCCCGTTTCATTGAGTACCGCAAAGCGTTAAAGAACCGGGAAAAATTTGGTACTGTGGGAGCAGTTGCCTTGGATGAGGATGGAATTGTCTGTGCTGGTACTTCCACTGGGGGTATAGGCAATGAAACGCCCGGAAGGGTGAGCGATAGTGCCAGTGTGGCAGGTACTTACGCAGATGAAGCTGGAGGGGTTTCCTGTACAGGCAAAGGTGAGCATATTATCAATCAGGCGGTGGCTGCTCAGGTGATATATCGTTTACGGGATGGTGTGCCCCTCAAAACCATCCTATTGGATTTAATGAAGGAAGGTGCTTCGCGTAACCATGAATTCGGATTGATATCTTTGGACAAAAAAGGGCGTTTCGGCGTTCGCTCAACCAAGAATTCGATCAGTGTGCTCTACGCCCTGAAAGACGCCTCTCATGAATTAGACTTTACGACGGGTAGAAGAAACCTGATTCTTTGATGCTTTTTATGAAAATTTTACGATCCATTTATCTATTTCTGTTCTTGAGCTTTGTTTCTTTCGGGGATGAGAGACCCAACATCATCTTTATTTTTGCGGACGACTGGGGGTGGGGAGATCTTGGCTGTCATGGTCATCCTTATGTGAAAACTCCGAATATTGACCGCTTGGCAGAGGAGGGTACAGACTTCCACAGATTTTCGGTTGCGAGCGGGGTATGTTCTCCCAGCAGAACCGCGGTGATGACTGGTCATTTTCCGGCCCGCTACTCGATCGACGGACACTTTGCCTGGGTGCCTTCCAATCAGAAGCGCAATATGCCAGACTGGTTGAACCCGCAGGCACCTCTGCTAACTAAATTTTTACAGGAAGCCGGATATGCCACTGCCCATTATGGTAAATGGCATCTGGCCAATGATATGATTCCCGATTCGCCCCTTCCTAGTGCCTATGGAATTGATGAGTATGGTGCCTTCAACTGTGCCGGTCCTCAGATGTTTGTTCATGATGATGTGAAGATGGCCATTCCTTTTATCGAGCGTAGCCATGAACTGGGTAAGCCCTTTTTTATAAACTTGTGGATGCATGAGCCCCACACCCCCTTTCATGTCGACCCCAAGCTTATGGAGCAATTCAGTGAACTTCCGGAACCGGATGCGATTTATGCTGCCACACTTTTCCATGCCGATTTACGGATTGGGAAACTTTTGGATGCATTGGAACGCAATGGTTTGACCGAGGACACGCTGGTTATTTTTTCTTCTGATAACGGACCCGCAAGGGGAGCACCCGGTACACCTCTTGCATTGACTTATGACACAGCCACTGGCCTCGGCTATGGTCTGGGTGCAGCTAAGGGAATTACTGGTGGTCGTTTGGAATACAAAGGCTCATTAATGGAGGGCGGTATTGGAGTTCCTTTTATTGCAAGATGGCCCGGCAAAGTTCCTTCCGGTGGTGTCGATAAAACAAACATTATTTCAGCGGTTGATTTGTTGCCCACTTTTTGTTCCTTGGCGGATGTGCCCTTGCCGGTTGATTACCGACCGGATGGGATTAGTCAGGTAGCTGCTCTACAGGGTGAGGCAAAGACGGGTAGGGAATCACCTCTGTTTTGGCGGATGGCCAAAAAATCCAGAGCTTTTGCTGTGGTTCATAAACAGTGGAAAATGGTGGCAGATAGTGAGCTCTCGAAATTTGAATTATTTGATTTGGTTGCCGACCCCCTTGAATCCAAGGAAATATCTACTGAGAACCAAGGAGTGGTCGAGGAACTCAAAAATTTAATTGTGGAATGGCAGAAAACTTTACCAGCGACTCCTTCCGGTCCCGTGTTTTCGGCTCTTCGTGCAGAAAATGTCCTGAAATAGTTTTAAAGAACTTCGCTATTCGATCCGATAAAGGACTTCGTTGGTTCGAACCAATAGTCCCTTAGGGATTGCCACGAAACTCGCCATGTGACCGGTTCTGAGCTGGTTTTGCTCCACAATTTCTAATTGGTTGCCCGGTTTGATCACGGTGGTCATTCCTGACTGATTGGAAAAATAGATATGTCCACCAGCGTATGTTGGGGACGCACTGTATTCTCCTTGCAGTCTTTCCCTCCAAACCAAATCGCCATCCCTTGCCCTTACCACAGTCAGAATACCTCCGTCGTTGATTACATAGACAAACCCATCCACTAAGATAGGAGAAGGTTTTTTGGGTGCCCCCTTGGATAATTTCCAGACTAATTCGGGCTGGTTAAGACCATTTAATTGATAGGCATGGAGTTCACCTTTCATAAAACCGGTGGAAATAATGAAAAAATCCCCATTGAGGATGGGCTTGGCCACATTGGAAAAACCTAAAATGCCATAGTTTATTTTCCATAATTCTTTTCCACTTTTGGGGTCATAGCCATATACCCAGTCTGCACCGGTTGAAATAAGCACGGGGCCTTTTTCAGTCTCAGCAATCACTGGCGTGGCATACGCCTTTTTCGTCTGGGGATTGTCTTTTAATTTCCCGCTCCTTGGAGTCTGCCAAATAAGTTTTCCCGTTTGCTGGTCGAGGGCTACCACGCTCTGCTTATCTGTTCCATCCAAATGAAAAATTAATAATTCATTCCAAATAATAGGAGTACTTCCAGGTCCATTTTCATGATGAATCTGAAGATCTGAATCCTGGTTTTTCCATAAAATATTCCCAGATTCCGCATCCAAGCAAGCAGTGCCAAAGGTCCCAAAATGCACAAACAATTTACCCTCAACTAAAAGAGGAGAGGGTGATGCGTAACTATTAAGCCGGTGAATCGCCTGGGGATTCCTTTCTTCAAAAACCTTCACCTCCTTCAGAATATCCCCGCTACTAAGGTCTAACTGGATGGCAAAGAAAGCCACTTTGGATAAATAATGCAAACTGGCGGCACCTGGAAATTTGCTTTCTTTTACTCTGGCTGCCTTTTCCTCTTCAGTGGCGGAAGTTTCCACTGCACTTGTGAGCCAGATTTTTCCGTTTTGAACTACGGGGGAGGAATGACCTTTGCTTGGGACGAGAAAAGTTCTCCAGGTAATATTTTGATGTTCGCCCCAGCGAATGGGATAGCTGCCTTCTGGAGCGTGACCATCGCCATTTGGCCCACGCCATTGTGTCCATTCAGTTTCTCCTCGTGTCCAAAAAAATGTGCACAGAAAACTAACTAAAAAGAAGCAGTGTTTTAAAGGGCAGGGCATTTCTAAACCCTAGCGAAACCGAGCCTTGGTGAAAGCCTGAAATATGAGCCAATACCTAAGCGATAACCGGCTTTACCACATGCCCATGAACATCGGTCAGGCGGAAATATCTGCCTTGGTATTTGTAGGTGAGTCGCTCATGGTCGATGCCGAGTAGGTGCAGGAGGGTGGCGTGGAAGTCGTGCACATGCACCCCCCCTTCTTCCACATTGTAGGAATATTCGTCGGATTGGCCGTAGGTCATGCCCGGCTTGATTCCACCTCCTGCAAACCAGGTGGAGTAATTCCGGGGGTGGTGATCTCTTCCGAAGTTGTTTTTATTGAATTTCCCCTGGCAGTAATTGGTCCGGCCAAATTCACCTCCCCAAATAACAAGAGTGTCCTCAAGCAGGCCCCTTTGCTTGAGGTCTGCGACCAAGGCATAGGAGGCTTGGTCCGTTTCCTTGCATTGGGTTTTAATTCCATTGGGTAGGCCACCGTGCTGATCCCAACCTGGGTGATAGAGCTGAATAAATCGCACCCCTTTTTCCGCCAGCCTACGGGCCAGCAGGCAATTCGAGGCGAAGGTGCCGGGTGTGCGGGCGTCATCGCCGTACAACTTAAAAGTGGATTCAGGTTCCTGATCGATGGCGGTGACTTCGGGGATGGAGCTCTGCATGCGGAAGCCCATCTCATACTGGGCGATACGGGTCTCCAAAGCAGAGTCTCCGGTTGTTTCGAGTTGTATCTGATGAAGTTCCTTTAAATGATCGAGTATGTGCCTTCTGCCTTCCATTGGCACACCTGCCGGTCGATTGAGGTAAAGGATGGCATCTTTGTCCGCCCTGAAGCGAATGCCTGCATGCTTACCTGGCAAAAATCCGCTTCCCCAAAGCCTGGAAACCAAGGGTTGCCCGCCTTTATTCTTAGTAACGAGGGTTATGAAGCTGGGCAGGTTTTCATTCATCGAGCCCAATCCGTGGGATAGCCAAGCCCCCATGCTTGGACGGCCTGGGAATTGCGAGCCGGTCTGCATGAAAGTGACCCCTGGCCCGTGGTTAATCGCTTCAGTATACATCGAATTGACGATACACATCTCGTCGGCGATCTTGGCGGTGTGGGGTAACAGTTCGCTGATCCATTGCCCACTCTTGCCATGCTGGGAGAAGGCAAAGGGTGAACCTACGAGGGGAAGGCTTGCCTGGTTGCCTGACATTCCGGTTAAGCGTTGACCACGGCGGACAGAGTCTGGAAGCTCCTTTCCGCTCTCTTGAATCAGCCTGGGCTTGTAGTCGAAGAGATCAATTTGGGAGGGACCTCCCGATTGGAAGAGATAAATAATACGTTTGGCCTTGGCGGGGTGATGGAGGCCGGCACCAGATTCCGCGTGGAGCATATTGGCCAGGGCCAGTCCTCCCAACCCTCCTCCGAACCGCTTGAGAAAGTTTCTCCGGTTCAATCCGAGGGGAGATTCATGGCCAGTACAAAGGGATGACGGATTCATAGTAGCTTATCGTTTGGAAATGGACTCATCGAAATTCATCAGGGTGGAAACCAGACTGGTGACTGCGGCGAGGTAGGTTGGATCTTTCGTATCCACCTTCAACTGCCCGACGGAGAGAAAGTCCCGGGTCTGATTGTCATCCGAATAGAATTGTTTCTGTCCCTGCAGTAGTTTGAGAATTACTCGCTCTTCTTCGGGTTCAGGGTGTCGACTGGTAAGCTGCCTGAAGGCATCCCGGCACAGGGGCACATCCGCTTGGGTTCCGTGCTTTTGAATCAAATTGCGGGCAGTTGCCCGAGATGCCTCCACAAATTGGGGCCCGTTGAGCAACACCAGGCTCTGGGCCGCGGAGTCGGTGCGCTCGCGACGAACCATGCATACGTCCTTCTTGGAGGAGTCAAAAGCCATCATCATGGGCGAGGGGGCGGTGCGTTGCCAATGAGTATAGAGGCTCCGGCGATAGATGTCAGGTGCCTGATCCGTCCTTGACGGCTTGAATGAGACGGAAAGATCGTAGGGACGAACGCTGGGCCCACCCACCCTAGGGTTTAGCAATCCGCTGTAGGCAAGGGCGGAGTCACGGATCATCTCTGCCGGCCACCGGTAGGAGGGCCCCCGAGCGAGCAGGAGGTTTTCTGGATCCTTTTCTCTGGCCAGAGTCGAGATCGTACTGCTTTGCCGGTAGGTGGCACTGAGAACCATCTTTTTGAGCAGATGATGGAGGTTCCATCCTGAATCAATAAAGTCCCGGGCCAGCCAGTCCAAGAGCTCGGGATGGGAGGGTGGTTTCCCCTGGCTGCCAAAATCCTCACTGGTGGATACAAGGCCCCTACCAAAGATCATCTGCCAGTACCGGTTGATCGTTACCCGGGCAAAGAGAGGGTGATCTTCTTCGGTCAGCCAGCGAGCCAACCCTAAACGATTGAGAGGAAATTCCTTCTTCATTACCGGAAGAACTTCCGGAGGTTGGCGGTCGACCACTTCCGTTGGCTCAGAATAGAGCCCGCGATCCAAAATATGAGTTTCTCGTTTTCCGGGCATTTCCCGCATAACCATAATTTCGGGAATCTTTTGCCTGGTCTGTCCATATGCCTTGCGGGCGTTAAGCAAAGCAATCTCTGCTTTCATGGCAGGTGGATGAGCAGTTTGAAGAAATACGAGGTATTCATCTTCTTGCGTCAGGCATTCCTTTAGCCCTGCAAGTACAGCGATCTCTGATTCTCCAAGAATTCGGTCGTAGAGATAGAATTCGTCTAAGAGTCCGTTTTTAAAGCCAGTGTCCCGCATGCGTTCCCCAAAGGCCAAAAAGGGGCTGCCTCCACCGGTAATCTCGCGGGTTAACTGATCCCGAATCACGGTGGTGCTGGCAGGAAGGCCGTTTTCATAGAGCCGTACTCCATCAGCCCCGCTCGAACCATCATAGGTGACGGCAAAATGACTCCATTCTCCTACGGGAAGAACTTGGGTGGACTGAACACGCAAGGCATTGCCCGGCCAGAAGTGAACAAGAGCAAAGGAGGGTAGACCCTTTTCGATAATCAGCTCATAACCACGGCTAGCCGCATCGGTCCAGGCCTGGGATCTGCGAAGGACCACCCCGCGCTCAAGCAACTGCTCCGGTTTAATCCAGCAGGCGAAGCTGAAGGGTTGGTGACGGTGAAAATCTCCGAACTCATTGGGGAAGCTCAGCGCATCATCCCCGCTAAATTTGATTCCCTTGCCGAATCTACCTTCCACTTCGAGGTTATTTGCGTTGGTAGATGCCGATTGGTTTAGGTCTGCCAGATTTGGGTACTGGTTGCCGTTTTTTTCATCAAAGGACAAATAAGCGATCGGCGACCCGAAAGTGTTTTCTTGTCTGGAAACTTTCCACTTCTGGAGTAAATAATTCTCAACCAGTTGTAGATCCTTGTTAGCTAAATGTTCTTCGAAAATGAGAAGTTCTCCTACAATTGCTCCTAGGTTGTGATGATTCCTATCCTTGCCCAGTCTGCTTGCTGTTACCGGTCCGGTTGTTTGTAGGCTGATGATTGCCAATGAGTCGGGATAATAGCTTAATGAACGATTCCTTTTCCCATTGATTTGCAGGGTGCCTGCTGACACATGGTCGTGAGCATGCACAGGATGCCAAAACCTATCACCGTCAGAATGAAAGTGATGAAGAGAGTGGTGAGTTAGTATTGAACCATTGTTTCCTTTCGTCTTCTTGAGTGCCCAGAAAATAGTCTTGGCATTAGATAATTCTGACCACTCATGAAATGAAGACTGGTTGGATTCGTAAAGCATTGCCCTTAAACCACTTTTTTGGTCAACCACAAGTTGAGTATATCCTGTTCTCTTAGCGTGATTATGGTTGCCACTCAAGTCATGCCACACTGGTCCGGAGGCATTGGCATCATTGGCGTCTAGCCACAAAGATGGCTTGAGTTCGAGAACTGACCAGTTATCAAGAGACTTTATGGGAACTGTCGAAGACTTAAAATAGCGGGATTGACCAAGTTTCTCTAAGGAAACGGATTGCTTCCATTGGTCGAAGGATTCTTTGGTTAGATTGGAGTCTCTGGTTTCAGCTAGGTGAGTCTTTGCATCCCTTATTTTTTGATCGCTGGGGATCTCTCCGAGTTCCAGGGTCGGAGTGGGGACGGATTGAGTAAAATAAGAGTACAAGCCTGCCTCATCGATGTTGTTAAAGAAGGCAGAGAGAGAGAAGTAGTCCTTCTGGGTCAAGGGGTCATATTTATGATCGTGACAGCGGGTGCACTCCATAGTCAGCCCAAGAAAAGCGGTACCAAAGGTATGTACGCGGTCTGCCACATACTCTACACGGAACTCTTCGGGTACACTGCCACCTTCCACTTTCTGAGAGTGCAGGCGGTTAAAACAGGTCGCTAGAATTTGGTCTCTGGTAGCATTGGGCAAAAGATCGCCCGCGAGTTGTTCAGTCACAAATTGGTCATAGGGCTGGTTTTGAGCGAAGGAGCGTATAACCCAGTCCCGCCAGGCCCAGACATTGCGCGGTCGGTCCACTTGGTATCCATAGCTGTCTGAATATCGTGCCACATCCATCCACTCAGTGGCCATTCGCTCGGCATAGGCGTTGGTGGAAAGGAGTCGGTCCGTTACCTTTTCATAAGCATCCGATGATGTGTCGGAGACAAAGGCGTCCAATTCTTCCATGGTGGGTGGCAGACCGGTCAGATCGAAGCTCGCCCGCCGCAGCCACCGTGCCTTATCAACCTCCTTGCTTGGGAGCAAGGGGGTGTCCTTTAGTCCTTCTGCAATGAAATGATCGATTTCGTTCCGTGGATTGGGGTGCTTGCTATCCGGAGCCTTTACAGAGGAGGGGAGTGGTTGAAAGGACCAATGTTTCTCATATTCGCCACCTTCCATGATCCATTGATCCAAAAGTTTTTTTTCCTCATCTGTGAGAGGGTGCTTACTTTCAGGAGGAGGCATCAATTCGATTTCATCATCGGTATGAATTCGCCAGTGGATTTCAGAGTCCTCCAAGCTACCTGGTGTAAGACCAACAAACCCGTTATGCTCCTGGATCGCATGTTCGAAGGTATCGAGCCGGAAGTCTGATTTTTGATTTTTAGCATCTGGGCCGTGGCACTTGTAGCATTTGTCTGAAAGGATGGGTCGGATCTGCCGGTTAAAATCGATCTTCGCCCAGATAAAATTCCCGAAGCAGAAAATGAGAGCCATGCAGCCAAGTAACCTCAGGTAGTAGGATGAGCGAAGAACCATAATTTTTTCGATTTTTAATGAGTGTGCACATTGAGCCAACTAAAA
>Ga0181605_10000960_pt1 | contig 28370 bp, 19 predicted proteins | sample 041ome_11_FD_148676 | JGI IMG/M metagenome (GOLD analysis project Ga0181605, IMG submission 148676) | Coastal salt marsh microbial communities from the Groves Creek Marsh, Skidaway Island, Georgia - 041411US metaG (spades assembly) | ecosystem: Environmental > Aquatic > Marine > Intertidal zone...
CGCACGGGGGTGTCTAGGCGACAGCGCATCGCGAAAAGCGCACGCCGTGATGGTGATGATGATGTCGTCGTCGTCGTCGTCGGTGGTGTCGGTGTCGGTGTCGGCGTCGACGCGCGCAGCGCAGAGTCAGCGTCACACGGTGCCGCGCGCGAAGCCACAGCGTCACGCGCGACGGTCGCCTGAGCTTGAGGTGGAGAAGAAACACGCCATCACGGAGGTTGTGCGTCGCGCGCGCGGGGTGGAGACGCGCGGGAGCAAAGGCAAAGGCGGAGGAGGAGGTTCTCGCGGCGCGGGCGCGACGAGTTCGAGCGGTGCGAGCGCGTATTCTGCGAATAGTGAGATTGCGCCTGCGATGCCACTCGTGGAGGTGCTCGAGCCGGAAACGAATCGACGATTGTTATGCATGCTCCGACGGCGGTTTACGTTGGCCAACGGCGAGGAGCGGTGTCTGGTGCTTCCGGTGGATACCCCGATCGATGTCTTGCGCGGTGAAGGCTTGAGCGAAGATGAAGATTTGAGTGACATTGATGACGTGGAATTGCGCCAGATTTTACCCGATATGAATAAGTCGTTGGCGTTGCGTGGGTTTTTGTTGCAACGAAGCGCGTTTTGCATGACGATTCGCGGGCCGGTGCGCATGAACGAGGACGATACGTTGGAAATGGACACTGGAGGGGATGAACCGAACGAAGGCGTCGAGGTGTGCACGTTCGCATCGGGTGCTTCGCGGTATCTCGTGTACGCGCCACTCAATCCGGTGTTGTTGATCACGAAAGAAGATCCAGAGTCCAAGCTTCACGAGGTCATGTTTGACGAAGAAATGAGCGACGAAGCGCTCGACGCGAACATGCAAGCGGCGTATGCGGAACTGAGCGAGCCCGAAGATGATTTATTCGGCGACGACGCGTAGATTCGCGATCTTGTAGATTGTAATACATGTGTACTGCTTATTGATTTATAGAGTCGGCGGGCGACCAACCGCGTTATCTCGAGACGACCGCTCGGGACGACCCGCGAGCGCGGCGGGACACCCTTTTCGCACGCACCTCACTCGTACGCACGCCCATTCTAGACCTCTAGACGACCGACGCGCTCGAAGTGTCCATTTATCTCGCGCACACGTCGCCTAAATGGCGCCCGCGCCGCAGAATACCGCCGAAAAGCGCCGAGTTCCGCCGAGTTCCGCCAAGACCCAAAGCGGTGCCCAGCCCTCTCGAACGTTCAATCTCAAAGGCGAAGCGCTTGGATATTTCTTCATCTTTCTCGTGTGCGTGATATGGATCGCGGCCTCGTTCTTGGTGTCGCGTCTCGAAGCGCACGGGCTTTCGCCCGTGTTGTTGACGTATATTTGTTCGAGCGGGTTCATCATCTTGACGCCGTTTCGGGCGCGCGCGATCTTTGACGCTTTAAGTCACGCACGCACGGGTAAGGGCGTGGTGCACGCCAAGGAACGCGGAGATGAAACGAATCGCAAAGGTGTGAGTACTGGGGTGAACCCACGCGCGGAGGTGCGGACGCGGCGTAGGGATTCGGATATAGACGGCATCGAGCTCGCGACGCTCGTAAAGGATAATAGAACGGGCGACGAGGAAACGGGGAATTCACGCTCGGCGGATGACAAAGAAGACAGAGTCCGCGCGGCGTATGTAGCACCGTATAGTTTTTGGTATCACGCGCGCGCGGCGTTAGCGGTGGCGCCGATTTGGGTCGCCGCGCAGCTCGCGTTTGATTATAGCTTGTTGATGACGTCGGTAACGGCAAACTCCATGTTGAGCTCTTCGAGCGCGGTTTTTACGTTTGCTGTGAGCGTGTACTTGGGACTCGACAAGTTTTCGTGGTGGAAGGTTATCGCAGTGTCGTCATATGTGATTGGGACGGTGTTGGTGACGCTAGCGGATTCAGATCCTCGGGGAGTTGAGACGGAGGAAAACAATCCGATGTCTGGTCTCGACGTCGACGGCTCCAACGCGCTCGGAGAAAGCATACAAACCCCAATGATAGGGAACATATTAGCCCTCGCTGCGGCAGGAATGTATGCGCTATACACGGCGATCATGAAAGTGTACCTCGTAGAAGATGAACGGACGGATATGACGTTATTCTTTGGACTCATGGGAGTCATAAATTTCACCGTCATGGGCGTCGGCCTCGTAGTCTTGCGCAGCTTAGGTTTCCTCGGCAACTTATTCCGCTCAGTCGACACGCGTGTTTTCCTTCTCGCGTGTTCCAAGGCGTTCTTTGATAACGTCTGTAGCGACTACCTATGGGCGCGCGCGGTGCTTCTTACGTCGCCCACCATCGCGTCCATCGGCTTGTCGCTTCAAATCCCAATGGCAGCCTCCGTAGAAGTCATCATAGGCCATCCCATTTGGGCCACACATCTCAAACACGCGTGCCTCATGGCGTTGGGCACCGTGTTTATTCTCGCTGGATTTTTCGGCGTCAGTTAATCGACATAGAATAGTCAGTAATAGAACAACCAGCTGAGAGTGTCCTCACTTCTCGTTGCTCACCGCGCGCGCGCGCGTCCGACGCCCACCACCCGTCATGGGCCTCCCGAAATATAAAGTACGTCACGCGCGCGCCTCGTCGCTTCGTCGCTCTATCGCGCCATCGCCCGCGCGCGCGCGCACCGGCGACGAGAAAGATCGTCCTCACGAAGCGAATCGTAGACTGACAGTCGCCTTTTCGCACGCACAGTGGACTGTTGAAGAAGAAGATGCCTTACGAGATGGTGTGCGCAAGTACGTATTAAGTGGTTATATCGTTCGCGCGCGGTATGCGCGATGTACGTCGTGTTTAGTGCGCGAAAACGAGAGTGGAGCTGTTGGATTGCGCGCGCGCGAATTGTCTACTTTCTGACGCGCCGACGCGTTTCTTCGTTCGATGCAGGTATGGACCAGGGAAGTGGCGATTAATTCAAAGAGACCCGGTATTGAATAAAATTCTTCACACGCGCTCGAACGTGGATTTGAAAGATAAGTGGCGAAATTTGTATCCGTCTGGTTTGGAGCGGAGCGGCACGCCGACGCCGCGAGAACAAGTCGTCAACGAGGAACAAGCGCCCGTGGCGTCCACGAGTGGTAAGGCGACGCAGAGTGGGAATTCGGGACAGCGCTTAAAAAAGCGGCGAGTAGATGATGGTGCGGGTGCGAGTGCGGTGGATGTTGAGAGCGATTATCAATTTGATCCGTCCAACTTGGCGACGAATGAAGCGGTGGGCGAGGCGCAGCGCGCGACACGAGAGGCACAAGAAGCCGCAGATGCGCTACAACGCGCGATAAAACAAGTAGAACAGTTCGAACGCGAAGCGTGGGAGGCAGAAAAGCTCGCATCTGAGCTCATCACTGAAGCTGTGCGGCAAAAAAATGCTGCGGAAGCGGGCGACGTTGTCGAAATTTTAGGCGCCGCCGCCGCCGAAGATGTGGACGACCTCGATGGTCCAGAATCGATTGGACTACAGTAATATCAAAATCAGTTGCTAAAATAGTAAAACACCCATACATCACAGCGGTTTCGGCGCCCGAGCCGCGCCGTCGAGTCTTTCCACGTACTTGGCCCCGACCTCTGTGATATCGTACGTAAAATTCCCCCGTCCCCGTCGTTTCCCCTCGCCCTGCATCGGCGGCGTCGTCTTCACCCGATCAATCGCCTTCATCTTCGACAGCAAACCTTTCATGTGACGCATCGACCGTGTCTGAACGTCCGCCGCCGTAGCGCGTTCGAACAACTCCTTGCTCGTCAACCCCGGCGCGTCGCGCAAGACGCGCAGCAACCCCGCCATGGGCCCTTGCGCGGTGCCGTAGCGATCGATCATACGCCCCGCACTCCCAGCGCGCTCGTCCGTCGCCGCGTACGCGCGCGAGAACGCCGGCGCCGGCGTCGTGCACGCGCGTTTCGTCGCGGCATCGATGATGCGAAAGCCGCTCGCGGCGCTCGACGTGCACGGCGCGTCGGTGCGCGCGGCGGCGACGACCGCGGCGATCGATGATCGCGCGAACGCGCGCGCCAACGACATGGTCGCGCGGTGGAGGCGGCGGCGGTGGAGGCGGCGGCGTGCGCGCGCGGTCGGCGATGGAGGACGACGGCGGCAGAAAATGGCGTCAGTCATCGCCTCAGCTCGCGAGACATGGCTGACGACGTCGACGTCCTCAACGCCCTGCTCGTGAAGTACCGCGAGCGAGACGTTGGGTTGGTGCGCGTTCGCGCCGCGTACGTCATTCCCGACGGCACCAATCGCGCGTCGACGGGGATTAGTTTGGAGCACGCGCACGGCATAGCAATGCACATCGCTACAAAGGGATACGACGACGATCACGACGTGCCGGTGGTGGTGCGCGAAAACGTACACGCATTGATGATGTCGGAGGCGTACGCGCGGTGGTGCGCGTTCGTGAGGGCGAACGCGCGCGTGTTACCGCCCGTGGATGCATCGAATTGGCCAGACGGTTTCACGACGCTCGGCTCGTCGCACCTCTGTCTGGCGCTCAAGCTTATTGAGCACGATACGCCGAGCGTGTTCGCGAGTGGAGTGCCGTTTTTATCGTACGGTGCGGCGATGTCGCGGGATGTGCGCGTGAGGGAAGCCATCGAGGCGGGGCTGCCGAGCGTGGTGTTGCGTAGCGATACTCCGGAGAGCGATAGGAGAGCCATTTCGGTGCTCTTAAATCGCGCAAACGAGAGTGGTTTTAAGCTCGATCGCACGACTGGGGTAGCTATTCGCTACGATGGTAACGTTGCGAGCGATGCGGGGGAGTTGACGGTGTTTGAGGCGTTGTCAAGGACGCTCGATTCGGAGGAGTTGAGCTCGTTGGCGCGCATCAAATTTGGCTTGTCGCTCGACGCGTCGCAACGCGGCTACGACGACAGTAACAGCGGCGCCCCACGCGCACGATTGTAGCGATTATATGTATGCACACGTTAGATATCTAGCTCATGACGTAGATTGTAGACGCGCGGCGCGTTTAGCATCATAGAAGAGCGCCGATGTAGTGCAATGAGTTTTTATTTTGATTTGTTGGGACTGGACAACACGGATTTCGAAAACGACTTACTCATCGGCGACTCGCCGGATTTTGGGAACAACGCACGCTCGCTGGATGATTTTCTCTTCTTTTCTTACACACGTCTAGTTACAAGTCACTTGGCGCTCTTCGGCGCCGATGGCGGGATGAAATCTTTCTTTTCGAACGCGCTGCCCTTCACGCGCTTCTGAAACTTGCGTTCAGACGACCGCGAGGCTTGCGCTTCTCGCTTGACGTACGCGTCGGCAAACGCAAACAAATCATCCCTCACGCCCTCAAATCCCGCCTCCAGCGCGCTCGCGTTTACAAACACGATAAAATCTATATCAGCCGGCCACCGATCCTTATTCGTGCGAAATACGTGACGAATGCGCCGCTTTAACAAATTTCTATCCACCGCTCGTTTCACCTGTTTCTTTGGCACGACGATGCCGATGCGCGTGCACGTCGCCGGCTCATACTTGGCGTTCCCCGCCGCACGCACGCGAATATGCGCACCATTAAACGTCCGACCTTCACGCTTCACGCGATCGAAATCCGCGTTTGTTTTCAAGCGCTCGCGCGGGCGAAACACCTGTCCTTCGATGCTCTGTTTCGCCGACGGCTCGCGGCTCGCGCGGCCGCTCGACTCCCCCCAGTTCCCCCTCGCGCCCACGAGCTCCTCCTTGACTCGCACGTCGTCATCATCCTCATCATCCTCATCGAGCGTGTCGATATGTGTATCGATATCCGCCGCGCCGGACGCGGCGTCGGCGGCGAACGCGCGCGACCGAATCGCCGCCGCTCGGGGCCACGCGCGCGCGGCGCCCACGGGCGCGGGCGCGAACGTCGCGCGCGCCGCCGCCGCCGCCGTGCGATGGTCCCAACGCCCCTCGTGCGCGCGTTCGCGTTCGCGTTCGCTCGTCGTCGTCAGCCGCGCCGTCGGCGTCGACGCCGCGCATCGTTTCGCCTGCGCCGCCTGCGCGCGAATGCCAGCGCGCATCGTCGCCACCGCGCGCACCGCGCGACGATGGCCCTCGCGCGCGCGCGGAAACAGCATCCGAACCGCGCGCGTCGCGCCGTCGACGCCGCGCGTCGTCGCCGTCGTCGCCGTCGTCGTCGCCGTCGCGGCGTGCATGCACGTCGCGAAATGCAGCCTCATTCTTCGTCGCATTCAGCACACCCATGCGCGCGCGACCGGCGACGATGGCGACGGTATAGGCGCGAGAGAGCACGCGTGCAACGATGGATGCGTCGCGGCGCGTGCGGTTCGCCGCGAACGACGCTGGCGACGGCGAACCGGGCGCGGATTCGCCCGTCGGTTGGACACCCATGGCATCGCTCGACGCCGCGCGCGAGAGAGAGCGCGACGACGACGACGGCGACGGCGTCACCGGCGACGCATCGACGCCTACGCGTACTGACGCGACCGTCGCCGCGTCGCATCGACGTACGCCGGGGACGGGATGGAGCGAGAATGCGTCGAGCGCGGTTCGCGCGCGCGTTGCGAATTGGGAGAGCTCGGCGTCGAAATCATCGCCAGCGACGACGACGACGCCGCCCGCACCGAGGTTTCGAGAGTCCGGCGCGAGCGCGGTATCGGTGTTGATGTCCGGTGGGGGCAGTGGCGGCGGCAGCACCGGCGGCGGGGTCGCACGGAGATGGAATGTACGCCGCGGCGAGGACGCGGAGGACGTCAAGGCGACGTTATTCGACGCGTCGTCGGCGCGCGAGGCGATCACCATGCGCGGCTATCGCGATGTTTTGGATCAAGCGAGAGATGTCACGGACGGTGCGTGGGCGCGTGAGCGTGCGGCGATGGCGGTGACGGTCGTGTCGGGTGCTGAAGACGACGCGCGAGAGCGTCGGTCGCGCGTCGCTCGATGCGCGCGAGACGACATTCGGCGCGTCGAGTTGAAGCATTCGTCCGTTATGGCGTCGTTCGCGGTGCGTTTACGGGAATTGAAGAACGCCGCGGCGCGTTTACCGTCGTATGATGCGTCGTTGACGACACGAGGTTCGCCATCGAGCGGCTCACGGGGCAAAGACGCCGTTGGGACGCCGCGGCAGAAATTGTTTCTCACCGGAGCGACGACGGCGACGGCGAGCAAGCACGTCAACTATTCTGCCACGCGTCTCGCATCGCGCGGCGCGAGAGCGTCATCGTCGCCGGGGGAACCGACACTGACGTCATCGCAACGCGAGCGAATGAAAATTGAGCACGTCGATGTGCCAGCGCTGTTGAGACGCGTCGCGTTTGCCGCGCTCGCGCACAACGCCGAAGTCGCTCGGGCGAAACGCCACGCGGCGAATGACATGAGCCTGTCGCATCGTTTGCCGATATTACAGCGCGCGTTCGATGCGCTGCATGCACACACAGAGATTTGCAAGCCGCGGCGCGACGCGATGCGCGCGGCGTGCGCGACATTTGTGAACGTCGCGAAGAGGCGGGCGAAGCGGGCGTGCATTCGAGCGTGGAGCCGCGGGGCGCGCGACGGTAAAATCGAGCGCGCATCTGGGGCGATACATAACATTCGCGTCGTCGAGGCTGCATTACGTCATTGGGAGCTCTTTGCCGCGACACGGCTGTGGAAGCGTCAATCGAATGCGCTCGCCGAGCGTTACGCGGCGCGTAGACGTAAGACGGTTGCTTTTTGCGGATGGCTGCGAGACGTGCGTCGCGCCAAGGAGCGCAGAATAGCCGTGCGCGCCAAGCTTTTTGGGATGTCCGTATTAGAAGCACAACGCGCGGTGCACGCAGAACTACGTTACACCGCGCGCGATGCCACCGAGAAGCTCAAGAAGGAGCTCAAATTTGTCTACGACGAGTGTGTCGAGAGCGCCGCGCGCGCTCGAGTCGCGTCTTCAAAGAAGCTCGCATCGTGTTTACGCGGAGCCTTACGATTCACCGCGACCGAGAGAGACGTAATTTGGGCGTCGAGTGGCGCGGGAGATATTCTAGGTTTAGGGGCGTCATTGAAAAATTTGGCGCTCGGATTCGATATCCCGAGCGGCGCGAGGCGTGGCGACGAGAAAAACGCCGAGGCGCTGGCGCGTGCGAGAGGCGACGCCGCAAACTCTCGGCTCGCGGCTGACATCGAAGGCAATGAAGACGATGATGACGACGACGACGCTAGACTAGAGTCATCGAGACGCGTAGACGTTGACGTCGTCAGTGCGGAGGCGTATGAATGCGCTCGCGAACACCAAATTGCGTTGAAGAACGCGCGAGACGCGGCGGAAAAATGTACGGCGGCGCGAAAGACGGCGCACGAAACAGAGTTAAACGCCAGTCGATTGATTGCCAACGCCGAGTCTCGCGCCAATGCGGCGATTCAAGGCGCCGAGGACGCCATGGCGGATTCAATCAACGCCGAATATCGCGCGATTGAAGCTGAAGAAACGGCGCGCTTGGCCGAGACCCGAGCCGACCGACTCGCAGAAGCCTGGGCCGAGTCCGACGCCGACGCGTTGGCTGAGGCGTTACGTCACGCCGCGGACGCTGCTACGCGGTCACTCACGTGCTCCTCTGCACACGCGGCCGCGGCGAAAGTGGCCGCTCGCGCAGCTGAAATCGCCGAAGACCACAAAGACGCGGCGGATGTCATCAAGGCGCGCGCCCGGGACGACGTGGACATCGCGCGTCGAAACGTCACTGAAGCCGAAGCGGCTGTGCTGCACACCGCGCAGGTCGAACGACAGCTTAAGATAAAAGCCATGAATGCTATGCGGCAGTTGAGCGCGCTGAGCGAACAACGCACGTCGGAGCACGTCGTGAGCGAGGACAAAGAAGCCATACGACAGCGTCTCACGTGGGCGTCATACGGCGTCGACGACGATGACGACGACGAAGAGATCGACGTGCGCAAAGTATCCATGAAACCAGGTGCGTGGCATACGCTCAATGACGTCGCCGTTCAAGTATATGCCCGTCGGCTAGCGATCAAAGCGTTTCGAGGATTCGCCGAACACGTTCAATGGCGCGCAAAGCAGCGTGCCGCCGCGCAGTTGACTTTCATCACGCACGTCTTCAACGCATGGGCGGACACTGCGCGAGCGATTCAAACGCGACGCAAGCGTATTGAACGCGTCATCGATGACGTCATGCGCGAGGACCGCGAGCGTCGAATGCGGTTGTACTTGCAATGTTTTCAGAAACACGCCAACTGGCGACGGGCGAGATGCGAAGAGCTCGCCGTGAGCCTACGTCGAGTGATGATTGCGACGACGCGTGATGCGTTTGAGCAATGGCGCTTGAAAGTGTACCGAATAGGCTTGTGTCGACGGGTGATTAATCGCGGCGTGGTGGCGTGGCGCGAACGGCTGGCGAAACCGTCGCACATCGGCGCGTTTCATCGATTGTACGACGCTCTGTGCGCATGGCGACACGTCGCGCATGTCGCGCGTGAGCGCCGTGATGCGACGAGCGCCGCTCGAGAATATCACATGGTAACACTTGCACTGAAATGCATGCGCGCGTGGCGCACAAGGGCGCACGAGCGACGACAGACGCGATTCGCGCGACGGCGCGAATTCGACTTGTTTATATCCGCGCGCCGACGACGCGTACAAACACTCATCCTCATCGTATGGCGTCGACAAGCGCTCAAGCGGCGCGCACGTATACTTGCCATTGAGCTGTACTATCGCAGTCTCGCTCGACGCACGCTCCTGCATTGGCGTCGCGTCGTCATATTTCAAATGGGCGCCGCGCGAATGCGTCCCCGTCTCACGCTGGCGCCGCTCGCTGAAGCCGTCGTGAGCCGAAACTCGCACTGGCGCCGGCTCCCCACCACATAGTGCGTGTTTTAGAACACGCATACGGTAGCTCGCACATGTATATACATATATTGATCTAGCGCACGCTTGCGTCGGCATGTTTACCGTACGCGACTTTTTGTCTCCTCAAATGTTGTCCCAGTGCGCTGCCGCTGGCTGAGGTGCAGTGCATCAGTAGTATCTCAACCGCACTCACTCGCGCACACCCACCAGTCGCACACGTTCAACGCCGCGATCGCGTGTAAACGCGTGCAGTGCTCGCGTCCGCGCGTTGCGTGCACCGAGTGATCGCGTTGTATCGCGGTGAAGTCGCGCGTCGCGGTGATGGAGCCGCCTTCCAAGTCGTTACAATCTCCAGAGTCGGCGAGCATTGTCACGCCGACGCGCAAGGAGTTTGGTCGATTAGCGAGCAAGCGGTTCATATCAAGTGTGTTCGGTTCTCCGAACAGCACTGAATGGGCGGATGCGCAAAACTTGGTGCGGAATGCGCGACGAGATAAATTGCGCAGGCCGCTCGAGTTGAGCAACGGCGACGTCTTTGGGTTGACGCTGCGAATGATGAGTGAGATGGAGTTTACGACGCTGAGCACTGCGGTGGCGTTTTACTCCAAGTGCTTCAGTGGCAAGGCACTGGTTAACTGGGCGATGGAACAGGAGTTTAGAGATCAAACGTTTCGTGACGAAGCGGATGCGTTGTTTTTTGGCAACGAGTTGTTGATTCGTGGGATTATTCAACCCGTGGCGCGAGATAAGAGCCCTACGGCGGTCAACTTTAAAACGTTAATGGCGACGGCAATTCCTGGCGCCGGATTAGGCAAGGCTTGGAAGACGTTCCGGGGTGGGGAGTGGACGTATCGTATCAAGGTGCGAACGCGCGCTGAGCTCATCGCGGCGTGCTTTGGTAACAGTACACAGGAAGAGAAGGATCATATTCGGGAGTGCGTTGGGAAGATGAAGACGTTAAGAGCGTTGATCGATGGGAACTTATCGGATTCTGACAGTGATGATGAGGGCGAGCAAGAGGCGAGGGCCTTTGTAAAGATGGAGGAGCTGACGACTGCGATGAAGAAGGCATTCACGTGGAACGGATACCTAGGCATGCCCTATCGCGCATTTGCATCTTTCCTCGAAAGTATCGAGGATAGTATCACGGAATTCTTTTCAACGCTAGGGCCACACGTCCTCGTCGCCTTTACGAGCTTGTTGTTCACTGTTTGGATACAAAACTTTGTTCTCGCGTGCGTTTTTGCGTTGACGTTTATGAGGCACATCATGTGGGTTAACGAAGAACAACGAGAAAAACTGGCAAATGCAGTTCGTTCAGATCAACTCCGTAAGTTCCAACGCGTACGCGGTGACCCGAGCGTGAATCGTCACGGCGTGGAGACGTGTGATTGGTGGAGCTCAATATGGGACCACATGTGGCACGGATGGAGTGAAGGCTGGATGAACCGCCTCGTCCGCGCCCAATTAGAGTGGCTCTTTGAAACAACGGATTTTGCATTCATATCCAAAATCGAGTTGAGTGAGTTCAAGTTCGGTTCAGCCGGCCCGTGTTTCAAGCATGCACGAACGTATACCGGCGTGGATGGTGAAATGGTTGTTGAGAAAGATTTAGATTGGCAGACACAGGATTTTTCGATGCTCATTTCCGCTTTGTTTGGCAAGCCAGGCGTGGCAGTACCGATTCCCATTCGATTGAGACTTACCGACGTCCGAATTGAAGGAAATCTGCGTCTAATTTTTACCTGGATGCGCACGACTGGCGGTCCTTACGTTCGATCGTTGCGTGTTTCCTTCATCGGACTGCCAAAGTATAGCTTTGCCATTAAAGCTCTCGGGGCGGTCAACTTGGCTGAAATTAGTATCATTGATGGCGCTGTGCGCAAGGCGCTTGACGAATACTTTAGAACTTCCTTGTGTGAGCCTGAAGGGTATTTTTGGGACGTCAAGGCATGGTGGAATGAGTCGGCTGACGCAGAACAAGTTATCGATCCCGCGGAGTTGATTACGCCAGTTTTGATGAAGGATATCGAACGTATTTGGCGTCGACAACCTCGGAGCGCTTCAGTGGAAATTCGTGTCATGCCAAACTTTGTCGAACTCGACTCGAGCGGAAAAAATTTGCTTCTCAAGAAAAAGTACTTGGACGGGGAGCGCTGCAGAATGTACATCACAGTCGGCCACGGAAGAAGGCGCGTGGTGACAAAAGCACATCACATGGTAAAACATGTCGAAGCAGAAGACGAGAACTGTCCAATGCCCACTTGGGACAGCGCCGGATTCTCTAGGCTAGATTCTACGGAAGAAACCATTGATGGACAGTTGTCTTTCATTCTGCTTTCAGAAAGTATTGACGCGAACGCCGCCAAGGCCACGGCAAGCAAGTTGTTCAGAATCAGCAGAAAGGTTGTGGCAGTCGCTAAAATTGATGATTTGACCACGTTTAAAGGTGGAGACGTCCATAACATCGAACTCACGTTGCTCGGAGCACGGTCGATGCGTCCAGTCGGCGTTTTACACCTACGCTTACGCGTCAATGTGTTGAATCAAAACTTAAAGGTGGACAATAACGCTACTGGTGGGGCCTTAGGCTCGTTAAAACAGCAAGTTCAGCGTCTCAACACAACAATCGGGGCTTCAACGGGCAAGGCGTTTGACGTTTCTCGAAAAGGCGCAACGATGTGCTTCGGCTGCTTGCCAAAATTAACACACAAATTTCGGCCAAAATCAGCCGCATCGATGGGTAATGAGTCCGACGACGACGATTTCGGTGTAGAGCTTCGTCCATTGCCAGCACACATCGGTGACAACGGCGCAATTGACGATTTCGGTGCACTTGAACAGGAAATTATTGTTCCTGGTGATGAGTTTTATGCAAACCTCGACGCAAAAATATTACTGCAAGATTCTCCACCCTTATCACCAACCTCCAGTAGCTACAGAAAAATCTAGAGTTGTAATATAACTTGCGCGCGCACATGCGAGTTGAAAAGCATGCGAGTCAAACCCTGCACAATCAGGAAAACTAAAACTTCTAAGTTGAATTACAAGACAAAAAGCGCAGACGTCTACGCGCCTCTACGCACCGTCACCGGAATGTGCTCTAACGCCTCAAGCGAAACTACAGAATTTCCACGAATAACAACCATCCCCATCGGTGTCTTCTCAGACGTCGTATCATTCACCGCATCGTCGAGTACGAGGTTTAAGAATTGATCGAATCCTCGCAGCACGCCGATCACGTCACGGTTACCATTCAAACGAAGCTTCAGCTTCTTATCCATATACCTGCGTCACCAAAACGATTACAACACACACATCGTCAGTGACTTGCTCATATCATCACGCGCGCGCGTCACCGTGCGCGTCTCAGCGCGCGAACGCGGTGAACACACGCGAGGAGCTACAAAACCCGAATGACACGCCGCATTCGCGACCTCTTTCGCTAACAACACGCGTTCGAGCGGCGACGCGCGGCGTGCGCGTGGGCGCACTCGGCACAAGCACGTACTGTTTGAGTTCCGGGATAGCTACGCCGCCCATATTGCGCTATGATGCGTCGAAAAGTAAAGAATGAGTTACGAATTTACAACTTTTTCGAGGGGGTTAGCCATGGCGGAGCAAACGGTTTACGTCTTTCGCGGTTTCGCGCGGTTCGTGGCCTCAGCCTCGAGCGGATTCAGTGGCCAATAATGTTTAGGATATCTCCCAGCGAGCTCCTTGCGCACATCCACGTAGGCCTCGCGCCAGAACGAGGCTAAATCTCGGGTGATTTGAACCGGTCGGGACGCCGGGGAGAGTAAATGAAGCTCGACAGCGACACCTCCGACGGTTGGCGTGACGTCGCATCCGAAGAGTTCTTGCAAGCGCGCTGCGACGACTGGGATGTCACCTTCGTAGTTGATTGGACAATTCGTACCAGATGGTAGGAGCACGTGCGTCGGGCACGAGGAATCGACCAACTGCGAGTGTTCGTACGACATCGTATTGCGAAGCAACGACGAGACGTCAATTTTACTCAAGTCAGCTTTTGACGTTGCGCCTGCGAGCCAGGGCGCGAGCCATTCGTCTGCAGATGCGAGCAATGCGCGCTCACTCAAATCTGGGAACGTCGGGTCGACGCCCGATCGATGGACGTACTCACATCGCTTCAACCAGGTGACGGTGTTTTTTGACAAGCCAAACGCGCCGGCGAGTCCCATTTCGCGAACGCCTTCGAGCATGGCAGGAATAGTCGCGTCGGAATCTTTGACCGAAAAAGGAACTTCACGCAACACGAGCTCACCTACGGCTAAGCGTTTGCGCGCGAACACAGCCTTGCTCGCACTCGTCCAGAATACGTCGTCGCGCTCTTCTGCGAGCGCCTCAAAGAGCGGCCCGTCGGGACCCTCAAAGCACGCTCTACTAATCGGCGCCGCAAGCCTTATGCGGTCGTTCCTAGATCCGGCGTTCCCCGCACCATCGCCTGCTAGTTCAACTATGACGAGCGTTTCGTTCGTTTTATCCTCCGTGCGGAGCAACGCGTCGTCTTTATGGTCGGCACCGACGCTCGCCGCGCCGCCGCCTGATAATTGAAACGCTCCGCCTCGACTCTTTCTCGCCGCCACGCGATCGGGATACGCCATGGCGAGCAGCACTCCCGCTTCGCTGTCACCGGCGCCGCATAAAAATGACCACACCACACCCGCGGGATCGCCTTCGCCCACGCCCGGGGCACAAAAATCGGGATGCGTCTTCGCGAGCCGACGTAAATGTCCTAGCAATTGCTCGCTCACCTTGGTCGCTTCCGCCACTGCGCGCTCATCGACGTTGAAGTTCGCCCCTGTCGCGCCTCCGGTCGCAGCACTCACGGCTGAATTCACGCTCGCTCGCTTTCCACGAGGGGCACCTTTGATTTTCTTACCACTCTTAGGTAATTTAGTGCCGATGGGGACGCGCGTCGGTCCAGATGCATCCGTCGTCGGCAGCGGCGGAGTGTCAGCGATGCCTTCACCACCGAGCGGGTCTTGTCCCCAAAGCGCACGAAGACGCGTTCGTATATCTAATGGTGCGTCTCGTCCGGATATTAAATCGCGATCTCCGACGACAGCGGCGAGTTGGCACGCCAGACGCGCGCTTTCGGCGCCGCGAGACGCGCCAAACAACAGCATGCGCGCCAATCGAGGATGCACTGGGAGCTCAGACATGAGCTCACCAATCGCGCTCGGCACATCGCGATCGTCTTCAAACGCGCCTAGTGCGCGAAGAAGACGCCTTGCAGCGATGAGTGGGCCTTCTGGCGGTGGATCAAGCCATGCCATGGAGGCGCCGTCGCCGACGCCCCACGTGGCTAAATCCAAAGCCACCGGCGTGAGATCGGCTTGAAGAATTTCCGGCGTCGTATCCGGAGCTAATTTCGAATTGAGCGCTTCACCCCATAAACGGTAACACGTGCCTGGCGCGACGCGCCCGGCGCGACCGCGCCGTTGATCGGCGGATGCCTTGGAGATGCGAGTCGTCTCCAGGCGCGTCATGCCTTTACGAGCGTCAAATTTAGGAGATTTGCACAATCCTGAATCGACGACGACGGTGACGCCACTAATCGTCAGCGACGACTCCGCAATGGGCGTACTGACCACGACGCGACGGCGCCCGGGTTTTGAAGGCGCAAGCGCGAGGTTTTGCTCGTCTGGTGTGAGGGCGCCATACAGCGGCACCGCGTCCACGTTTGCGGGCAATTCCCGACGTAGCTCACGAATGACGCGATTAATCTCCGCCGCACCGGGAAGAAAACACAACACATCACCCTCGGATGCCGCTCGAACGGCCGTGAGTACCGCCGATGTTGTTGCGCGTTCGAGCTCACCGAACCCCACGCCTGGTGCGCCGCAATAAATCGTCTCCACCGGGTACGATTTTCCTTCACTCACTATGATTGGCACCTCCCCGGCGCCACCCTCTACGCTCGCATCATCCGTCAGCAACTTTGCCACGCGCGCACCCACCTGGCCCAACGTCGCACTCATCACCAACAACCGCAAATCAGGCCGAATCGTTTGCTGTACTTCTCGACACAACGCCAACGCCACATCGGCGTCCAAATTCCGTTCATGAAATTCATCAAAAATCACCGCCGACACGTCCCGTAATTCCGCATCCGCGCGCAACCGCCGCACTAAAACACCCTCTGTCACCACCTCCACGCGCGTATCCCGACCAACGACGCGATCGAAGCGCACATGATACCCAACCGTTTCTCCGACGCGTTCGCCCAACATCGACGCCATCCGCGCCGCCGCAGCTTTCGCCGCTAACCGTCGCGGTTCGAGCACGATTATCGTCCGCCGCGCCTGCGTGACGTCATACCCATCCGGTTTATCGAAACACAGCGCCAGAGGCAGTACGGTGGTCTTCCCGGCGCCTGGCGGCGCTTGGAGCACCGCGTTCGGTGACGCCTCTAAAGCCTCCAGCGCATCCTTTACCACGCACGCGATCGGCAGCTGCGCCGCGGCGGCGTCTAAACGCGCCTTGCGCGCATCGTCCGCGGTCGCGGCGACGTTGCCCGCGCGTCGGCGCGACCGCGGAGGCGTCCACCGACGCGCCGGTGCCGCCAAAGGGAGACCGAGCGCGTGGGACATTCTGACGCCATTGCGTCGCGCGACCAGACATGCCGCGCAATTCGAGTGACATCACGCGCGTGGGGGCGTACGCGTTGAAACGCACGCTCGGCGCCGGCGCGTTTGGACAGGTGCGCAGCGATTGATGGCGACGACGACGCGCGCGGAGGCGGCGTTCGCGCGCGAATGGTGCCGTGACCAAAAACCAACGCATCGAAGACTGACACGTGTTTCTTTTTCTTTCGTAGGTGAAGCTCGGCATTCAAGACAAGACTGGGCTTAAATTCGCGATAAAGGTACGCGCGTGCGAGTTTTCGTTGGCGCTCGTTTCGATGGACTGACGCGCGAGCATAGATTTTAAGCCGAGAAAACTTGAGGCATCAAGAAGACAAGGACCAAGTGCAATCGGAGGTGAAGGCGATGGCAGAATTGACGCATCCGTGCGTGGTTGATCTCCGTGAAGTGTTATCCAACGGGGATCATATTTTTATGGTGATGCAGTACTGTCCGAATGGGGAGTTGTACGATATTGTGCGTCGACGGGGGCCGTTTTCAGAGGCGGATGCGCGTCGACATTTTCAACGCTTGGTGCAAGGCGTCGCGTTTTGTCATTCGAAGCGGATTTATCACAGAGATTTGAAACCGGAAAATCTATTTTTGGATGAAAATGGTGATTTGTGCATCGGTGATTTTGGTTTGGCGGCGCTTCGGGGCGAGGCGGACGATACGAATTTGAAGACGATTTGCGGGACGCCGCACTTCGCCGCGCCCGAAGTCATGGGCGGCTCGCGAAGGTTGGTCGGGAATAAGAATTTCAAAACCGTGAATCAGCGCACGCGCTCACAAGGCTACGAAGGCGCGGCGGCAGATGTGTGGAGTTGTGGCTGTATTTTGTATTTTTTTCTCACCGGAAACTTTCCATTCGATGGGAACAACTTTGTGCAGCTGCAAATCATGGTGCAGAAAACCGAACCGTACTTTGCAAAGGGCGCGAATGCGATTATTTCAGACAAAGCCGAGAAACTTATTCGCGCGATGATGGTCAAAGATCCAGGAGGGCGCATCACGCTTAATCGTGTGATGAAAGACCCTTGGTTCCGGGTGAATTATGTTCCCGTAACGGTGCTTAAACAGCCATTGTCTCGGCACTTTGACGACGACGAGTCAGAGACAGAGATGGATATATTCGCCGTCGATGAAGAACTCGTCGTGTCCACCGAAGACGATGGAAGCACGATTGAGAGTCGAAGCGAGTCAACTGCTCGCCCTTTACGCCAGCTCAACGCGTTTGAACTCATCAACATGACGGCGTTTGACGTGGCAAACATCTTTGACTCTGACGAAAACACGATTTCAAACGCCACTCGATTTTTGAGTTCCAAGTCCGTGAACGACGTCCAACGCGCCGTGTGTGCCGCAGCTCGAAAACTCGGGTACTCGGCGATTCGCCAAACGAGCTCAAGAATCATGTTTGAGCACCCCAAGCACATGTTGGTGGTGACGATGCGCGCCTACCAAGTCGTCCCGGGAATTTGCTTGTTTGACTGCAGCCGCGACGCCGGGTCGCGAGAAATGTTCCATCAGTGGTTCGACGACGTGCACGCCGACCCGAACGTGTTGGCGATGATATCTAAGGCTAACGTGTAAAGTAGGCGAGTGATATATAGCGATAGAATTGCAAAAGCAGACGCTGTGTACGAATAAATACAAAGTTAACCAGAGCGCAACAACGTGATGAAGGCGTCGACGCCGATGACTTCGATGCGAGGGTTCGCCGCCGCTCGCGCACGCTCAGTCGCAGTATTGTATCCCCAATCTACGAGAAACAACTCCCAATCATCCAATCCATCGGCTTTACACACCTTCTCGAGCGTGCTAAGCTTATCTTCGACGAAAATCTTACGCGGATTACTCCCATCCACGCCGAGCGTCTTCAACACCTCCGTCTTCGGTATCCCGCTCACCGTCGTGCTAAACATATCCTCTTCAGCAATCGTAATCCCACCCATCTTCGCCATAATTGCCGTCGCAAATCGAGCTTGCTTCGTCGTCACAATCTTCACCGCGCTATCGCTTCTAGCTTGCGCCGCCAACACCGCCTCAGCGACGCCCGGGTACAACGCGTTTGGCGCCAACCACCCGTCGAAATCTGTCTGTATCCATTCGTCTCTAATTCTCCCAAACGCCTCCACCATCGTCGCCCGATCGAGCGACCACTTGGACATTAACCCTCCGCTCATGTTGTCCCAATCGGCTAGGATTTCGTCCACCGAGTACCCGTCTAAGCGTTCGAGCAACGCGCGGGCTAGCGTTGTGTTTTCGTAGCCAGTCTCCACCACCGGACGCACCGCTCGGAGCTCTTCTAACACGCGCGGTTTCTCTCGCGCGGCGTGTGGGGTGTCGAACACGTCGGGCCATAATTCAACGCCGTGTTTCCACGCGCTGAGGGAGGATTCGCCGACGGAGTCGCACACGACGCCGTCAAAGTCGAGGGCGAAGAGGGTGCTGTCGTGCGACGCGCGCGGGACGAGGGCGGCTCGAGGGCGTGTCGTCGTCGTCATCGTCGCGAGCGGTCGTGCGATGCGCGTGACGTGATCACTGAGTGTCGCTGCGCTGACGCGAGTGGTGAACATGTTTCGATCGCGCGCGACGTCGTATGGCGCGTTACGCTGGCGTTGGTTTCGTCTATGCGCGTCGTCGACGTGATATTCACACGAAGAGTGCCCTAGCAGCACCGTTTTGCGCCTAACATGGCTTCAGCCTCTTTGGCTTTCTTTGCCTTTTCTTCCTGACGCTTTGCTTCGCGCGCTAAGAGATCGTCTAAGGACGCGCTAGCGTCGTGAATGGTGGGCGTCTTAGCGCCGCCGGGCGAATGTTGTCGCTCCCACATCGCGTGGTACTTGCCCCCGCGCTTTAGCAAATCATTGTGGGATCCGTACTCGACAACTTTACCGCCCTCCAAGACGGCGATATTGTCGCAGTTGCGCGCGGTACTGAGTCTGTGCGCGACGACGATGGTTGTTTTGCCTTCCATTAAGACTTCCAACATTTTCAAAATGTCCTGTTCGGTGTTCGTATCCAACGCGCTCGTGGCCTCATCCATGAGCACGAGAGGCGACCCTTTGAGTAAAGCGCGCGCGATAGCCACCCGCTGCTTTTCACCACCGCTGAGCTTTAGCCCACGCTCGCCGACGACGGTCTCATAGCCTTTTGGCATACGTTTGATTGGGCCGTCGATGGCGGCGAGTCGCGCGGCTTCGCGCACCTCTTCGACGCTCGCGCTCATCTTGCCGTAATTTATATTGTAATGAATCGTGTCGTTAAACAAAACAGTGTCTTGCGGCACGACGGCAATATTTTCGCGTAGCGATTTCAAAGATACCCGCTTGGAATCCTGACCACCGAGGAAAATCCCTGAGCTTCCGTCGTCGTTTGCGCCATCGCCGTCGTACAAGCGAAACAACAGACGCAGCAACGTGCTCTTCCCACTACCACTCGCACCTACGAGTGCGAGTGAGCCCCCAGCGGGGACGGTTACGGATAAGCCGTCTATTATTTTTCTATCATCGCTATATCCAAAGCTCACGTTTCTGAACTCTACAGAAAGACCTTCTTTCGGGACGGCGAGCGCCGGGGCGCCATCCGCCTCTCGTACCGCACTACGCTCATCCAATAAATGAAACATGGATGTCATGTCAATCAATGATTGACGCGCTTCGCGGTACACAGATCCCAAAAAGTTCAGCGGTACCGAGAGCTGAAACAGCAAACCTTGCACCATGACTAAGTCACCCACGGTGAGCGTGCCTTGTGCCACGCCTTGCGCCGCCAGTAACATCGCCGCCGATAGCGATGCCGAGAAAATAGCGTTTTGTCCAAAGTTCAACATCCCAAGCGACGACGCAATTTTCAAGTTCGCATGTTCAACCCCTCGCAAGCTTTCGTCGTAACGTTTCACCTCATGCTCTTCGTTGTTAAAGTACTTGACGGTTTCAAAGTTTAACAACGAATCGATGGCTTTGTTGTTGCCTTCGTTTTCCAACTGGTTCATCTGGCGTCGAAACTTCGTACGCCATTGCGTGCACGCGATGGTAAACGCCGTATACGTCGCAATAGTCCCTCCAGTGAGCATTGCAAACTCCGTGCCGCACTTGGAGGCTAAAATCCCGCTCACCAATGCGATTTCAAACGCGGTGGGAAACACGTTGAACACCATGCTGTTCAACAAAAAGCTAATCCCGCGCGTACCCCGATCAATAGTGCGATTCAGTGCCCCCGTCTGTCGATCTAGGTGATATTTCAGATCAAGCTCGTGCAAATGCGCAAACACGCGACGCGCAACGGCACGAATGGCACCCTGAGACACGCGCGCAAATGTCGCGTTTCGCAACTCATTCGCCAGACTCGCGCTCGCGCGCAACGCCCCGTATCCAACCAACATCGCCGCCGGTGTCGCCATCACCGCCTCGAGCGGTAAATTCGAAAATACTTCCGGACCCGTGATGGGTAAACCCGCGTTCGCGCTCAATCCATCGATGGCATATTTAAACGCGAACGGCACGCTCACGTTTGCCGCCTTGCTCGCCACGAGCAACGACAACGCGCCCACCACGCGCGTCTTCCCCCCAGGCCTCTCATCGCTCCACAGATACCCACCGAGCGTACGCAAAATGTTCAAATCAATATCATCCGCATTCGCCGCCTTGGACGGCACCGCGTTCGTCGCGACCGCCGCGCCGCCGACGCCAGACGCCGTCGGCTCTGGCGTCGTCGGCTCCTCCCGCGTCGCGCTCACCGCCGACGTCGACGTCGACGTCGACGACGCCGACGCGGACGACGCAAACGATCGCCATCGCGCCGTCTCCCACGCCACCGCCGCCGCCCCCGCGCGAGGTCGCACCGACGGCGCAGACATCATCCTCGCGCCCTCGCGCACCGCCCGCGCGCGAGACGCACCACCACCACCACCGACCGCCGCCACCGACGCCGCCACCGACGACGACGCCACCGACGACGACGAGCAACGCACGACCATCGACCGCGCGCGGCGCATCGCGCGCTCGACGCCGCGCATCGCGCACTGCACGACGCGGCGCGCACCCAGCCATCCGTGTCCCAGCGCGCGATAAAAATGTAAACATTGACACATTCTGTGGTCACGATTGGTCGATGGCCCCACACCTTGTCTGGTGGCGTCACGCGCGAAAAATGTATCACACGTGAATCTGCCTGGTCACGATCGGTCGATGCGCGACTCGGGGTTTTGGTGGCGTCACCCGCTGGCCCAACGCCACGACGTTCCAACGACAAGAAATGCCATCCGCATTTCGACGCCGACGCCGACGGATGCCGCGCAAGGCGACTTCAGCGGCGAAGACCGCGCCCGCGGGATCGCTCTCGCGCCACCCCGACGTGCCGGTGCGACCGCAGGGCGCGCACACGCACTGTGGACGGTGCTCGCGCGCGTTCGATGCGCCCGCATCGTCGGGCATCGTCGTCGATGGGGACACGAACGAGGACGACGGCGGCGGCGGCGGCGGCGGTCCGTCGTCGACGTCTGCGAAGCGGAAACGCTCGGGACACCCGTGTAAGATTGACGCCGACGGTGGCGCGATTTGCTCGGCGTGTTATCAAAAGGAGTATTACGAAAACAGCAAGTCGGGAAAGATTAAGAATGGGCCGTGCGCGTTGTGCGGCGCCGAGCGCACGACGGGATACTGGCATAAATCGCACGCGGAGACGACGAAGGGGAAGAAGGTGTGTCAGAATTGTTACATGACTGAGAAGCGCGCGCGAGATGTGAAGAATCCGGCAAAGGGGCTCAATGGTGCGGTGAAGTGTGCGAATTGTTCCAAGGCGACGCCCGGGAGCGCGTTTGATTATTGGTACCGGTCGCAACGAGGAAGCATAGCCGGAGATCGGATATGCAAGGCGTGTCACACTGTTGAACGGCGCGACCGGTTAAACGATGATCCGGATGTGTTTTGTGTCATGTGTAAGATGGACAAGTTGAAGACGGGCGGGTGGAGAAAACATAAGGATGGCGGGCACTGCTGCGATAAGTGTTACAAAACGGCGCGTTTGCAGGCGATGAACGACGACCCGAGCGTTCGTTGTCATACGTGTGGAAGCGAAAGTAGCGGTCCGCCGGAGTGGCGTAAGGATGCGAATGGCGCGTGGCTGTGCCGCACGTGCATGTCGCATCAGAGATCACTACAGAAGAAGAATAAAGCGAGTTTGGCGTTGTGATTCATTACACGTTGACGACATTTGCGATGACAAATCAATTCAACGACGCGCTTTCGCGCCACTAGACGCCGAATGCGTGTCTGAAATACACACGCACGATCGTGTGCCATCACTGTGCAGTTTTACGCGCCATTCACACGCACACAAAGGTTGTAAAAAAATACGTTTGCTGAAACAGTCGACACCACACCGCGCCTCGCCGGCGTCGTCGTCGTCGACGCATGCCTCGACGACGCGACGCACGCGACGCGCGAGCGCACGTCAAACACTGGTCCCCAGAACACATCGCGCGCGGTCTAGACGTACGTCACGGTCGCATTCACGCGCCCGAATACGAAACCACGAGCCAACGCCCGCCCACGACAGCACGCATTTCACCGCCAACGACGCACTGACCACGCGCCTTCTCGCACACAGCGCGGCGTGCTCCACGCCGGAGAGTTTGCGGTGAATGAATACCGCCGCCATGAGGCGTTCGTGCGCGTGCCGGGGCTCCCTATCGACGTTAAAGTTGATGGGTTTGCTCGACAAAGCCGCGGCGTGCACGGGGACGTCGTCGCCGTGCTCATCGACGACGCGCGCGACTGGGACCGCACCGACAGCGCACGCACCGCTGGCGACGTCGCAGACATACTAACCGATGCTGACGTCGACGCACCGGCGCCATCTGGGCGTTCAGTCGATGCGTTAGCCGCGTCGTGCCGAGACGGCGAGACGCTTTCGCAACCGACGGGCATCGTCGTCGGGGTGCTCACGCCTTCGCCGAAACGCGAGCGCATGGTTGGGCATTTAGAGGTGCGGAGCATCAAAGATGATGGTGGTGGTGTGCGCCTACCGATGTTTGCGTTCGTGCCCGTGGATGCGCATTTGCCTAAATCGCACGTATCGGCGTTTTCGGTGCCGAGGACGATTTTAAAGACGTGCGACGACGCGCTCGAGCGGGACGGCGAAGGCGCCATCGCGGACGTCATCGGTGATTTGTTCGTGTGTGCGAAGATTCGCAAATGGGGCGTGGGTGAGTCGTGTCCGATTGTCGATATAGTTGACGTTATCGGTCACGGGACGATTGGAGATGTGGATACGATGACTAAAGTCATCGTCGAAGAACACGGCATTTGCGACGCTCCGTTTAGCGACGCTGCTCGCGCGTGTTTACCAGACGTGAAACCGAATGAACTTTGGAAAATTCCTGATGATGAGCTCGTGAAACGCAAGGACTTTAGAGATAAGCTGGTGTTTAGTATTGACCCACCGACGGCGCGGGATTTGGACGACGCCTTGCACGTCGAGGTTGAGCCGAGCGGCGCGCTCCGCGTCGGCGTTCACATCGCCGACGTATCGTATTTCGTCGCCCCGCACACAGCGCTCGACGACGAAGCCAAACTACGCGGTACAACCACGTACTTAGTGCATACGATCTTCCCCATGCTTCCGCGGTTGCTGTGTGAGAATCTGTGCTCGTTAAATCCAGGTGTGGAGCGCTTGACGTTTAGCGTCGAATGGACCATGACGCCCGACGGCGTCGTCCAATCATCATCATTCACACGCGGTGTAATCAAGAGCGCCGCCAAGCTCGCATACGGACACGTTCAGGACGTCATCGACGCTGGTGATGACACCGCTCGCGCTATCGCCGCGCTCGATGACGTTGAAATCTCGGGCAAGCACACCGCCGAAGACGTCATCCGCGCCATTCGGCTGCTCGACGCCGCCGCCCGCGGCTTGCGCCAGAGACGCTTCGACCGAGGCGCCGTGCGTCTCGATCAACCAAAAGTATCCTTCGAGCTCGATGACGATCTCACGCCCACATCTGCGGCACCCTACGTCATCCGCGACAGCAATCGATTGGTTGAGGAATACATGCTCCTGGCCAACGTCACCGTCGCCGAACGCATCTCTCGCGCGTTTCCCGCTCGGGCGATGCTGCGTCGACACGCACCGCCGAGCGAACGCAAGCTCGCCGAGCTCGATGCCTTTGCGAGCGCTCACGGTATCGCGGTGGATACGTCATCGTCGAAAAAGTTACACGAGAGTTTGCGTGCGATTGCGGAGACGGATAAGGACATGTTTGATTTAGTGCAATTGTTGGCGACCAAGCCGATGCAGCTCGCCAAGTACTTTTGCACCGGGGACGCGAAGGAAGACGAGTGGGCGCATTACGCGCTGGCGGTGCCATATTACACGCACTTTACGTCACCCATACGACGATATCCGGACATTGTCGTCCATCGATTGCTCGCAGCGGCGATGGAGTACGAAGACGTCGACGACGTCGCCGAACGATTTCGACTGCTCTCCACCGAGGCGTGCGGCGAGGTGGCTGAACATTGTAATTCCCGTAAGCTCGCCGCAAAGTACGCGCAAGAACGCAGTCAACACGTGTTTTTGTGCAAGTATTTGGAACGCCACGTCGTCATCACCACGGCGTTGGTTCGTCAAGTCGGCGCGTCGTACCTCGTCGCCTACGTCCCCGAATTTGGCTTTGAGATTAAAATTCACCTCGACAAACAGCGGCACGTCTGCGCGCGTCAAATCGGCGCGGTGAAGGGCAAAACGCATTCGACGGCGGTGGAGATATCGATCAAGTTGCGCAAGGAGGCCGTAGAGGCGATGCGAGTAATTGATCGATTGTCAGAGCTCGATCGCGCCGCGTATAAGAGCGCGACAAAACATTCGCGAGGATTGCGCGGACGGTGCTTGAATACGAGCGAAGCGCAAGAACGCGCGATTGATGAAATGTATGATACGATTGAACGCAAGTTGCTCGAGTTGCCGGTCACGTTACAGGTGATGGATAGCGTGCAAGTGATTTTGTGCGTGCAGAGAGAGTCACGGGTGAAGTATGAGATTCACGGGCACTTGCTCGTCAAGACGCCGGCGAACGTTGAGGCGTTTTGGTTTTAGACATGTGTGAAGAGAGGAGGCATTGTTGTTGTACGGTACAGTAGTAGATGAAAATGCATTTGTTGATATGACAAAACGATACAAAATTCAGTATTAAGCAAGCCCCACAGCGCGCTGTGGGGCGTCGGAATCCGCTCTAAACCTCCTGAATGCGCCGCGAGGAGCGAGCACGCGCCGCGTCTTCAAAACGCAGCTCTTCGTGCCGTGTACGCCGCTCGACTCGGGATATTCCAAACTTCGCATGCAGGCAGCGGTCTCGTAGTTCCAACCCATCGGAATCAGCATGGGTCAATTCACACGTGCTCGGTGCTGGGGATTACTAGTTGTCCCCATCCGAGCTTTCTTCAGAGTTGGAGCACGGGAAATCCATGACCAACTGCGGGGTGACGGGGCGGTCACTCTTCAAGCCGTTGAACGAGAACGAGTGCGAAGACTTGAGCGTCATTGCGGACATGTCCGGCACACTCATCGACGGCTGCCAACGGTTGTTACGCACGTAGGTGTAGTAAGCGACGCAACCTTCGACGTCAAATTCTTGACGCGTCGATTGCACGCGTGCGTACCCGGGCACAAAGCACCCATGCGCGAGCACTTCGTTGCTCACCTCGGCAGCGTTCAAGCCATCGATGGAAATGGCAAACACCATCTTTCCAGGCTTGAAAACGGACGCAACCTTACGCACGTAGGCAAAGGCGTCGAGATTGTTGACGTTGACGTTGGAGAGCTCACACGAGGCGTAGGAGAAGCCGTCTTCGGGCGTGATGTGAATCGTCGAAAACTCTTCGTCGCACAAGGCATTCATGGAGTATCCACACGGCTCAAAGACATAGTCGTCAATGTCAAAATCTTCGAAGATTGAACGAATACCGCTGTCCGTGGTCGTTTGAGCGCTGCTCACAAACTTCTCGGTGCGGTAAAAGTGTTCTTCGCAGTGCGCTCGGCTGAGTTGCGTCATGCACACCTCGAGCGACGCTTTGGGCGCGGCGTCTTGCACCGGGCACGCGTCTCCAGAAACGTACACGTGCCACTGCACACCCTTGAGCTTGGAGCCCAGGATGTAAGCGGAGCCACCATTGCCGAGGCTGCCAAAGTATTGCTCCAAAAACTCAGTTTCGTCATCGAAAGACGCGTGCAATTTGGGTTGCAACTCTGGCTTGTCAAACGAAGAGCGCGTAAACTTGACGCGACGCGGCGCCATGCCCATAGACGCGGCGTGCTTGAGAATATTTGGCACGCCCGCAAGAAGATGCGTCGTCCCGCACGTCTTGAGAACCAACTTCGTCGGCAAGATGAACAAAGACGACTCAGACAAGACGTAGGCGTCAAACTTTGCGTTGCGTCGCACAGAGACAATTTCGCACTGCGCCGCCGTCATGCACTCGTCGAGTTGCGCGCGAGACAACGCCCGCAAACCCGCAGGATTGCTATCGTTCAAGTGGAAATCAATCTCGATGCGCTTTTCAGCACCCTCAAAGTGAGGAGCTGGGTAAATGTCTTCGGGCGCGCCATTCATGGCTGCGTCGCCAAAGATTTCTCGCGTCGCGTCCATCGCGCTCGCGTCTTCTTTTAATCTGTTTCTTCTATTTATTGCTCACGCTCGGTGATGCTGCTTCTGATTAGCGATGTCAGCGTGGATGCCGCGCGCACTGCATACATAAAAACACACTCCCCGTCAGTCAACGATTCACGCGCGAGCGCGCTAACCATAATCATAATCATCCCCAGGCCCTAACGCATCGCATCTCTATACGCACATCTTGGTAGTCGCTCGACGCGTACTTCACCGCCCCGTCCGGTCGCAGGTCGGCAATAAATCCGTATTCGTTATCCTTAAACTCTATATGGCCACTACTGCCGTCCTCGAGATCCATCTCGGTCGTCTCCCTCGTGCGGGTCCTCGGTGCCCTTCGGCGGTGGGTGCGTTCTCGTGCGGTGGAGCGATGCGATCTCCGAACCCGCGCACTCGTAGATGGATTCTACGGCGTGTGACTGCGCGACTGATGTGCGAATCAATCAAAAACTATGCTCGACGTTCGTGTGTACGGACGACGACGCAGGCGGTCGCGCGGTGCGTGCGCGGTGACCTCTGGGTGAGTGCGCTGGCGATCGGCGGGGGCGATCGGAGGCGAGCAACCGGACGAATCGACGTCGGGTGGTGCGATGTGCGTGCGTGGGCGCGCGCGAAGGATGCGTACGCGCGTGTGTGTGCGTGTAGTGTGCGCGGCGGGCGTCGGCGGCGGGCGTCGACGGCGGGCGATGTGTTGTGAAGCGACGGCGCGAGGGGTCGCGTCGGCGTGACGTCGAGGATTCGGTCGGTCGGACGCGTGGTCGGTCGGACACATTGAGATGGTGCGTACGATGATTGTGGGTGCGTGTGTGTGTATCAATAAAGGATCTAGCGAGGAGTACGACGTGTGCGTGACGCGCATGGGACGACGCAGCGCGCGAGGATGCGACGGGTGACTCGAATGGTTGACTGGCGGAAGACGCCGGGATCGTCCGTTCGATGGCAAACGTCGCGTAACGCTCGCGCGCGCGCGTCGAACCGCGCGCGAAACACGCGCGTAAGACGGACACATTTAGATGGCCTTGTATTCGACCGCGACGATCTTACCGAGCATGACCGCGGTGTTACCGTCCAAGAAGGCGATACGGGACAAACCTTCGCACTTCTTGAAGGAGTCGACGACGAGCGGGTGCACCGGTTCGAAGACGACTTCGGCGACTTCGTTGGACTTCAACGCCATCGGGGACTCGAGCTTCTTACCGCCGGTTTCCTTGCCAACCTTGAAGTTGAGCGCGGTGACCTTGCACGCGGAGCGGCCGCAGCGGACGA
>Ga0181605_10000962_pt1 | contig 28353 bp, 29 predicted proteins | sample 041ome_11_FD_148676 | JGI IMG/M metagenome (GOLD analysis project Ga0181605, IMG submission 148676) | Coastal salt marsh microbial communities from the Groves Creek Marsh, Skidaway Island, Georgia - 041411US metaG (spades assembly) | ecosystem: Environmental > Aquatic > Marine > Intertidal zone...
TCTGGATCGTCAGATCGCCCGCACGTGCACGTTCGTGCAGGTCGACGGGAAGGATCGCGTGCGCGGGCGTCAGGGTCAACTCCCTGACGGATCAGGTCGCTGGGTTCAGATGGATCTCAACCTGCGGTACTCGCCTGCGTTCTACTCCACCGTCGGCCTGGTCGATGACGGCATCGTCATCACCCGCTTCCAGGGAAAGAAGGGGCTCCAGCAGCCGGCCGCAGGAGCGTGGACAAGCCAGTCAGCACAGGTGCCCGGGCAAGCGCCATGCAACCGCTGCGATTCTCGCAAGGACCTGCTTCCCGATGGGACGGGAACCTTCACCCAATCGCTCGGATCGTGAGGATACGTCTTCATCAAGACCGGCTTGGTCTACGAGCAGGCAATGTCCTACGACTCGGCCGATAGTGCGCGAGCAGCGTGGACAACCCTGAATCGCGCCATCAAGGACTGCAACCGGTCTGTGGGCACGCTCTACGCCAAGGGGGGCAACTACCGCACGGTGACGGGCACCGTCGATGTTGACGGCATGTCCGGCCTCTACGTCCGCGAGGTAGACACCGAGGACTAGGGAGCCGGCAGCCGTGCGGGATCTCACCGGGAACCGCAGCCCAGAAGTGGTCCGAGCGCGGCTGACCGATCTGGATTCAGGACGGCCGCAGCCCGCAGCCCCAGGATTCGGTCCGATACCCCGGATGGAGGAACCACCGCTCTCCTGAAGGAGTAGTCATGACTATTCGACGCCATCGCACACTTGCCGCCGTCTCCATCGCAGCGCTTCTGGTTCTGCCCTTGACGGCGGCCTGCGGCAATACATCCGAGCAGCTGGCCGAGAGCATCGCCGAGCAGGCCGTGGGAGGTGACGTCGAGGTCAGTGACGACTCTGTGTCCATCACCGACAACGAGGGCAACGCCGTCGTCGTGGGCGAGGATGTGGCCCTTCCGGACTCCTGGCCCTCTGACGTTCCCGCCTTCGAGGGCGGCACACTCTCGACCGCGTTCATCGATGCCTCGGGAGCCGCCTACGCGGTCTGGGCCACGGACTCGTCAGCGCAAGACGCCGCTGACGCCTACGGCGCCCTGCTCGAGGGCGCGGGCATGACCATGGAGCAGGAGAGCGTCATGGACAGCCTCGTGGTCCGCGACTACACGGGCAACGGATGGAGCGCGAACGTGTCCGCCGGAAACATCGACGGCAGCACGACGATCTCGATCTCCGCGATCCCTGACGAGTGAGTCACGTCTGCAGCGCCCGTCCGGTCCGCGATAATCCAGTGGTGAATCCCGAAGGCACGCAGACGGACGTCACCGGTTGGCCGGAGCTCAGCGAGGACGATTTGGACGATGTCGCGCCTGATCAGTGAATGACGGCGTCGATGATCGCGCTCTGATGCCGCGCGGCGCCGCCCAGCACCTGGGCGGCCGGTGAGGCTGAGGCTTCCGCCGCGCGGCTGAGTTCGTCCAGCAGTCGACAATTCTCGTTCGCCACAGCCGTGGCGATGGCGGCAGCATCATCGGGCGACACCGACATGGCGGTCGCGATGGCGGCCGCCGTGCTCTCGGGCGTTCGCGAATCGAATGTGAGGTGGCTGAGCAGCCATCCGCCGTCGCCCTGGCGAGCGACCGGCGCCATGCGTTGTCCTGACTTGGTGCGACCGCGCGCTTCGACCTGCAACGAGCTGAATCCCTGCACGTCGATGCGCATGGGCGCGCTGTGTGCCAACGGGGCGGTGTCGTCGGCGAACCCGTAGACCACTGCCATACCGATCGCATCGCGATCGAGGCCGTAGTCGAGTGAGCACTCACCACCGCGTTGGTGAGAGACAAGGACCGCGAACGCACCGGGCTCCCACCGACCGACGGCTGCCCCGGATCGGTGGTTGAGCAGATCGAGGACGGGCACGGCAACAGGCTCCGTCTCTCCCGACGAACCTACGGGCAGACGGAACACTCGATTGCTCCAGAAGAGTGCGGCCGGATCGGGCATGCGCCGCCGAAAGCTGGGACGGAATGCCTGCACTGCTGTCACCACGGCCATCGGCAGCGATGGAGTCAGTGCCGGGTGGGTGTCGACGAGCCAGGGGATCTTGCCGCACGCATTGTGGAATGCCGTCTGCAGAATGAGCTGCTCGGTCTCGCCCGGACCGAACTCGTCCGGCACCGCGTCGAAGCCGAGCTCCTGCCTGGACGAGGTCCATGGAACGCGACCGATGCGCACCATGGCCGATACGGGGATGCGCAGGAGCAGCTCCTCCGCCTCGGCATCGCACTCCACCGTCGCCTGGCCATCGCGGACGACCAGTCGGGCGCTCGGGTGGATCCAGCCGCCGAGGTCCACGACCGACTCCAGGCTCCCCGCGAGCAGATCGGCCACCAGATCGTCGTCGGCCTCGACATGACGCCATGGGTCGAAGGGACGAGTCAACGGCTGAGCCCCTCCTCCACGCCGCGATCAAGAACGGCGACGCCCATCTGCGCCAAGGCCTGCGTGGCCTGACCCATGGCAGCGGTCTCCGTGGCCCCGGAGCCCATCTGCTGACCCTTGAGGCTGCGAGCGAGGATCGACTCCATGATCACCGCGAGCTTGAAGCATGCGAGTCCGGTGCAGAACTCCAACTGCGCCAGGTCGAGTCCGGTGCGCTCGACGTAGCGCGCCACGATCTGCCCGCGATTCCAGAAGCCTGGACGGTCGGTGATGTGCTGCGCCACCGGAACGTCGGCTCGCAGGCCGTCGCCCGGATCTGTCCAGTAGACGAGCATGATCGCGAGATCCATCGCGGGATCACCGAGGGTGGACATCTCCCAGTCCACCACCGCCTTCACCCGTGGCGATGCCGGATCGAGGATCGTGTTGTCGAGCCGGTAGTCACCGTGCACGATGACGCCGGGGGTGGAGGCGATGCCCGCTGCCCGCTCCTGTAGTTGCGCTGCGAGCTCCGTGACGACGGGCAGCTCGCGCGTTGCGGTGAGCTCCCACTGCTGTGACCAGCGGCTGAGCTGGCGTTCGAGGTAGCCGTCGGGACGGCCCAGAGTCGCTAGTCCGGCGTCCTGCGGGGAGATCGCATGGAGATCGGCCAAGGTGTCGACCAGCGATGCGCAGATGTCCGAGGCCTCGTCGGGACTCAGCCCCGCAGCCCCGTCCGAGTCGGCGATCACCTTGCCCTCGATGTAGTCCATGAGTAGGAAGCGGGCCCCGATGACCTCTTCGTCCTCGCACAGGGCGATCGCGCGGGGAGTCGGGAAGTGCACCCGGTTCAACCCGGACAGGACGGTGAACTCACGGCCCATGTCGTGAGCAGTGGGGAGCACATGCCCCAGCGGCGGACGTCGGAGGACCCAGGTGCGCTGAGCGGCGTCGGTGAGCAGATAGCTGACATTGGATCGACCGCCAGCAAGCAGATCGGCAGTCAACGGTGCGTCCGTCGCCACGTCGATGCCGACGGATCCCATCCACTCGCGGAGCGGAGCCAATCGCAACCCCTTCGGGTCCATCACCCACCTCCGATCAGCCGATGCCGTAGAAAGGACTCGTGCGCGGACCTCAGGAGCCTACGGACAACGAGGCGTATCCGCGGATCGACATCCCCCCTCAGGATGACGCACACATGGGCTCCATCTTCACCCTCGCTCTCATCGCGATCGTGGCGGGTGCCCTCACGGGACTCGTGGGAGGGCTCTTTCGGCTGTCACTCATGGGCGCGAACAACGTCCGCACGTCGATCCTCGACTGGACTCGCGAGGAGCCAGCGCTGCGCTGGATCGTCCCCATGGTCCTCGCAGGAGCGGCCGTCGCGATCGCGCGCCTGATCATCCGATGGGTGCCCGAGGCAGCGGGCAGTGGCGTGCAGCGAGTCGAGGCGAACATGCGCGCGGAGATCGGCTTCGCACGCTTCCGCGTCCTGCCCGCGAAGTTCGTCAGCGGCGTGCTCGCGATCGGCGCGGGACTCGCCCTCGGACGGGAGGGGCCGACCGTCCAGATGGGCGCGATCATCGGTGCGCGCGCTGGCCGCCTCGTCAAGGTCACCGAGCATGATCAGCGAACCCTGTCCGCGGCCATGGCCGGGGCTGGCCTGGGTGTCGCCTTCAATGCTCCCCTGGGCGGTGCGATCTTCGTGCTCGAGGAGGTCGCCCGCGCAGTGCGCACCCGCCTGGTGCTCACCACCTTGATCGGATCTGCAGTAGCCGTGGGTGTCGCCCAGCTCATCCTCGGATCACAGTCGATCTTCAGCGTCGGCGATGTCAGCATGGAGGCCGCATGGATGCTGATTCCCTACGGCATCCTCGGACTCGCCCTCGGCGCCTTGGGCGTCTACTACAACCGGTTCGTCATCACGATGATGGACTTCATGGCCGCGATCCCGCGGATCGCCCCCGAGGTCAAGGCCGGCATCGTCGGCGGTCTCGTCGGGTTGCTGGGGGTCGCCTGGCCGTCGATCGTCGGCGGTGGCGACACCATCAACGAGCAGATTCTGCTCGGCACGTTGACCCTCGGTCCGCTCGCGCTGATCCTCATCGTGCGCGTGGTCCTCGGCCCGCTTTCCTACTCCCTGGGCACCGCTGGCGGCCTGTTCGCTCCCCTGCTGGTCGTGGGTGGGGCGATGGGCGCTCTGGTCGCGACGGCGCACAACGCCCTGTTCCCGGGTGCGCCCGTCTCGCCGGTCGCCTTCGCCATCGTCGGCATGTCGACATTCTTCGCCGCGGTGGTGCGCGCTCCCGTGACCGGAGTGATCCTGATCGTCGAGATGACAGCCACCACTGCCCTTGTGATTCCGATGATTCTCGCCGCGGCCACCGCTGTGCTGATGGCGACCGCGATGAAGGGCGAGCCGATCTATGACACGCTCCGCGGCAGGTTGAAGCTCACGAGTCCTGATCCGGATCGTCCGGCCGACTGATTCCTGACCTGAGGGTTCGTCAGGCGATCAGGCCTTCGTCTGTTCTGCTGTCAGGAGCGCGTAGTCGTGCTTGGTGATGGATGAGTATCCGACAGCGAAGTCGGCCATCGCCACATCGAACTCGTCGGTCGAGCCCAGATAGCCGGAGATCATCGAGGGATCTCCGACCCGCGCATGGGCGCGGGCCAGTACTCCGCCGCAGAGGCCGGCGTAGTCGACGATCGATTCGCGATCGAGCCCTTCGGTCTCGACCGAGCCCTTCATGTCACGGAACTGCCGCAGGTAGAAGTCCGAGGATCCGTCGTCCGCCATGCGCACGAATCCCAGGAAGGGATCCCCCGTCGCCTGCATCACGCGCTGGCCATAGACCACCCGCTCACCGTGACTGGCGAACGGGCTTTCGCCCAAGTAGGGCTCTAGCACTGAGGTCAACGCCTGCTTGACCTGCAGAAGCAAGGGATCCCCGTCACCGGACTCAAGCAGGATGATGCCGGCGCGGGTGCCGACGCTGCCCACTCCGACCACCTTGAGGGCGAGGTCCACGAAGGAGTAGTGGTGGAGCAAAGCCGCTCGGTCGGCCTGCAGCGTGGCCAGGTAGTTCCCGTAGACCGGGGCGAGCCTTCGAACAGTGCCCTCGGGATCGGCTTCGGCCAGGGGGACGAGCAGCGGTGGATCCGAGTGAAAACGCCGCCGTCCGTCGACCAGTTCCGTCAGCTTGTCGGTCGCCTGATCTCCCGTTCGCCGCCGAGCCTGCCGTCGCACGTCCTGGATCTCCGACTTCAGCCGCGACTCATCCAGGCGCTTGAGAAGCGTGGAGACGTCGAGCTTGACGTACCAGGCATCCAAGGTGGTCAGCTTGCTCAGGCGGCTCATCGTGACGCGGTACATCCGAGCCGACTCGGCCGCGGCCCGTCGTGCCGTCTTGTCCGAGTGCCCTGCCACCAGCGCCGCCTCGACTGCACTCGCAGCGAGTCGGCGAACATCCCAGTCGAAGGGTCCACGCAGAGTCTCGTCGAAGTCGTTGACGTCGAAGACGAGATCGCGCTCTGCGGACCCGAACATGCCGAAATTGGCCACATGCGCGTCGCCGCAGAGTTGAACCCCGATGCCACTTGTCGGCAGGCGGCCCAGATCGGACGCCATGACAGCGGCGGCACCGCGAAGGAAGGCGAACGGGTTGGCGGCCATGCGCTCGTACCGCACCGGGACAAGGGTCTGATCCCGGCTGGCATCCTGCGCGTGCAGGATCGTCAGCGGGTCCTTGCGCTGAGCATCGGCGTCGACTTCGCCGAGGCTGATGAGCGGGACCTGGCGGCGCTTGGCCTTGCCCTTGGCTCGACGCTCGGCTCGCGTCGGTCGAGGTGCCGCGAAGATGCTCTCGGCGCGCGTCGGGGGTGGTGCCGGTGTCGTCATGGATGGACGGTAGGGCACGGAAGGCACAGCGTCACGCCTCGGAATACACCCGAGAGGGGTCGTAGCCGTAGAAGGCGGTGCGGGCGGATCGCCGCTCCTGCGCCTTGTCCTCAGACTCGCGAGCGAATCGCGGGTCCACCACGGGTGAGTCGACCCGCGTCACGGGGTTGCGCTCGAAGATCCACTTCTCCAGGGCCGGGCCGGACTCGAAGGAGTTGATCAGGCAGTACCTGGGCTTGTCGTCCACGTGCCAGACGGAGTGCCACAGGCGCTCGGAGTCGACGATGAGCTGCGCTCCCGCGGGAAGTGCGATGCGCGTCTCAGTGCTCGGGTCGTCGATGTCGTCTCGCAGGATCATGTAGGAGTAGGGGTTGTCCGTGAGCTGCATGAAGGAGCGGATGACCCAGCCCTCGTCTTCGGGGTTGCGTCGGTTGTTGTCGTCCAGGTGCGAGTTGAAGAGGGCGTCGGCATACGAGTTCGGCTGCAACTCGATGATGCGGCACCGGCCGACATTCGCGTCGACCTCCCGGACTCGATCGACCAGAGTCGGGGCCGCATCGACCTGGGAGTCGATCCACACTCCCGCCTTGTCTGGGCGGGGCGGGTCGAAGTGCCAGAAGGCGTTGCACTCGATGTCCCCGTTGGCGCTGGCCAGCGGCGCGAATCGAGTGTCGCCCGAGGACTTCCAGTCCACGTACTCCAGATTCATCCACTGAGCGGGATCGATCACTCCCCCGTAGGAATCGAGCACCGCGTATCCGGTCTCCTCCAGCAGCGGCATCCGATAGTGGGCCATGGCAGCGCCTCCAGACAGGCAGGAATCAACCGATGCCTCCATTCTCGAAGGTCCGAGTCGTCATTTCGTCACCCGAACGACCCCACCGGCGAGGACCTTCGTCCCTCGAGGCGCGCATCGCTGCGGATTCAGTACCCTCTCGCCCATGATTATCGCCGTCGGAGACCCGATTCCAGATGTGACCGTCTCGATCATGAAGGACGGATCCCCCGCAGACATCTCTGCGCGCGAGCTGCTCGGCAGCGGGCGAGTGGTGCTGTTCGCCGTTCCGGGAGCCTTCACGCCTGGCTGCTCGAAGGTGCACCTGCCCGGCTACGCCCAGAATGCGCAGGAGATCGCCGGTAAGGGTGTCGATCAGATCGCCTGCATCTCGGTGAACGACACCTTCGTGATGGAGGCGTGGGGCGAGGCGCATGGCGTCATCGGCTCGATCACGATGGTCGGCGACGGCGACGCCAACTTCGCCCAGGCGACCGGGCTCGTCGTTGACCTGCCGAGTGCAGGCCTCGGCCATCGGTCGCAGCGCTACGCCATGGTGATCAACGAGGGTGTGGTCGAGGAGCTCCTGCTCGAGGAGAACGGCCTCTCGGTTGCCAACAGCACTGCGGAGTGCGTCCTCGATCGTCTCTGAACAGACGTACGGACGGGGTCGACGTCAGGTCACTCGTCGTTCCTGTTACGCGCAAGGGTGGCGATGATGAGTGCCCCGCCCCACGGACCCATCACCCAGATGGGCCAGTAGTAGGGCGCAGATCCGTTGCCCATCCACGTGCCAAGCCAGACGATGTTCACGATGACTCCGACGCCGAGCCAGGCAGCCCACACGTCGCGCATGCCGCGGCGTCTGGCTGAGGGTGGATCGCCACCGGCCGCTGACGGGGCGAGACTTGCTGGCACCGGGAGATCCCGCGTGAGCTCAGCGAGCTCCCCAAAGGTGCGGGCGGCATGTGCCCGATCGAGCCGCGCGTCGAACTCCTGCGAATTCAGACGTCCCTCGGCGTATGCCTCGCGCAACTGCGCGATCGTGTGATCGCGATCGCCGTCGCCGGCGCGAAGCTCAGGAGACTGGCTCATCGCTAGAGACTAACGCGCCAATCGACGCGATATGGCGTCAGCGAGCCGAGCCGGGGCGCCATCTGCGAAGGAGAGGAAGAGCGACGGCTCGGTCAGTTCCAGCTCCAGCAGTGAGGGCGTTCCCTCCGGCCCAGCGATCAGATCCACGCGGGCATAGAGCGGGACGTCCCCCGGGATCGCCGCCAGCACCTGTGCCCCGACCGCTCGTTCGTCGGCTGTCGGCTCACGCGGATCGATCTGCTCCTGGACGAAGAGTCCTTCGACTCTCTCGCCCTCCACGCCGAGCGCCAGCAGCGGGCCCTTGCGGATCGCATGGGAGAAGGCACCGTCGAAGTAGAGCAGGGCCGTCTCGCCCGACGTGTCCACGGCCTCGAGGTAGGGCTGCACCATGACCACTCGACCGTCCGCCAGTAACCGCCCGACGTGATCGCTGATCTGCTCGGGGCTCTCACGGACCGAGTAGCGCATCGTGTCTCGAGATCCGCAGGACACAGCTGGCTTGACCACGAGCTCGGGTGCCTCACCGATCACCTCGCCGTGCCAGGCATCAGCAGCATCGCCGGGCTCGAGGAAGAGAGTGGGCACTGTCGGGATGCCCGCACCCTGGAGTGCCCTCAGGTAGCGCTTGTCGGTGTTCCAGCGCACGAGATCGGCACGGTTGAGGAGCAGGGAGTCCGCCGACACCTGCTCACACCAGGCGAGGAAGTCGTCATGGCGATCGGAGTAGTCCCACGTTGCGCGAATGACGACGGCAGCGAATCGCGACCAGTCGACTGATCGGTCCGTCCAGACCTGCGGCTCCGCAGCGATTCCCAGTTCGGCCAGAGCCGGGATCAGCAGGCGGTCCTCGTCATCGAGGTTCGGGAATCCAGCGCAGGTGGCCAGAGCGATGGTCGTCACGGGCAGAACATCTCATGTGCGGTGCTGACGGGGTGAATCGACTCCTACCGGTACAGCGCCGGGCGCGGCGGCAGGGTGATGTCGACCCGTGCGCCAGACCGCAGCGACTCAACGGCGCGGGTGGCCACCACCGCGCCCACGTAGCCGTCCCACGTGCTGGCGCCGGGCATCGCAGTGCCGTCGATCAGGTGCGTGATCCACGCCTGGAGCTGCAGTCGGTAAGCCTCCTGGAATCGACCCAACCACTGCAGGGGCAGCCCGTGGCCACGGTGCAGGGCCTTCGCGGTGGTGACGAAGGATCCGTCGGACATCTCTGCGACGCCGGTGCCACCGGTGACGTCACACCTCACCTCGTATCCAAGCTGCGACTGCACGAACATCTCGATGTCCACGATGGTTCCGGTGCTGGTCTGAAGGAGCAGGAACAGCGGATCATGCTGGCCCTCGGGGGTGAGGGGACCGTTGCGGCCGGTGATGACCTGCACCCAGGAGTACTCGTCGTCGATGAGCCAGCGGTTGATGTCGATTTCATGAATCGCCGAGTTGGTGATGCTCAGGGCACTGTCCAGTCCATACGGTGCGATCTCGTTGCGGTGGGAGTTGCGCACGATGAGCGGATCACCGATTCCGTCGACGCCGAACTGACCCTTGAGCTCGAGATAGCCCGGATCGAACCGGCGCATGAACCCCATCATGATCAGGCGCCGGCCCGTGGCGATCTCCGCATCCAGAACCCGCTTGGCGTCCTCCTCGTTGGGGGCCAGCGGCTTCTCGCACAGAGTCGGCTTGCCGGCGGCGAGACAGGCGAGGGCCTGCTCAGCGTGGAACTGATCCGGAGAGGCGATCAGCACAGCATCGACCTCATCGTCGTCGATCACCTCCTGGAACGACGCCACCGACCGCGCGTCCAGCTCGGCGGCAAGCTCGCGCGCACGCGTCTCATCGAAGTCGTAGATGACGGTCACGGCAGCCCCCGCCACTCGGGTAGCCAGATCCCGCGCATGTGATGTGCCGATGTTTCCGGCCCCGATGAGCCCCACTCGAATCGTCATGAGGGCATTGTGGTGCACCGGATTCCCGCTGACTCGCCCCACTAGGCTCGTCGCACGTGCCGAACTCCGGAGGAACCCCCATGGCTGACCGCACCTTCTGCGCCGAGTTGACCGGCTCGTTCTCCACGTCAGCAGCCCAGAACCCCACCGTGGCGATCATGGAAGCCGCTTTCGCCGACGCCGCCCTCGACTTTCGCTACATCAACTGCGAGGTTCCACCCGAGAGCCTGGCCGACGCGGTGCGGGGCGCCATCGCGATGGGCTGGCGCGGCTTCAACTGCTCCATTCCGCACAAGGTCGCGGTGATCGAACATCTGGATGCGCTGGCGCAGTCAGCGGAGATCATCGGAGCGGTCAACACGGTGGTCATCGATCGCCCTGAGGGCGGTCCACGGCTGACGGGTGAGAACACCGACGGTCAGGGATTCGTCGCATCGCTGCTCCCGGTGCGCGATCCGGCAGGACAGCATGTGGTCATCCTCGGTGCCGGCGGCGCAGCCCGTGCGATCGCCGTCGAGACGGCACTCGCCGGCGCACTGAGCATCACCATCGTCAACCGGACACCTGAGCGTGGCCAGACAGTGGCCGATCTCATAGACGCGCAGACGCCCGCTGCTGGCCGCTATCTGCCTTGGACTCCGCATCTGCACGTCCCGCATGGCACCGGCGTCCTGATCAACGCCACCTCGATCGGCTTCCACCCGAACGAGGCCGAGACCCCGGACGTCGACTTCGAGTCCATCGATCCCGGCACCGTCGTCGCGGACGTCGTCGTGAACCCACCCGAGACGAACTTCCTCAAGGCCGCGGCCGCTCGTGGATGCACGACTCTCGACGGTCTTGGCATGCTCGTCAACCAGGCGCTGATCAATGCCCGCCTGTGGACGGGCCGCGACCTGAGCAGCGCCGTCATGAGGCGAGAGCTCGAGGAGATCTTCGGTTTGTGAGGGGCGGTGGCGCCCCTCGCTGACCCCTGACAGGATGTCCTGACCATCTCGCCCAAGGAGACACACCATGCAGGTTGCCGGTTACGCCGCCCCAAGTGCCAAGGCGCCGCTCGAGCCCTTCGACGTGCCGCGTCGCGACCTCGGTCCACATGACGTCAGCATCGACATCCAGTACTCCGGCATCTGCCATTCCGACATCCACCAGGCGCGCGAGGAGTGGTTCACCTCGATCTTCCCGATGGTCCCGGGCCACGAGATCGCCGGTCTCGTCAGCGCCGTGGGATCCGATGTCACGAAGTACCAGGTCGGCGACCGCGTCGGCGTCGGCTGCAACGTCGGATCGTGCGGATCCTGCCCGACGTGCCAGAAGGGCGAGCAGTCGTACTGCAGCGTCCAGATCGCACCGACCTACAACGGCTACGAGATGGACGGCGTCACGCCGACGTACGGTGGCTACGCCAAGAACGTCGTGACGGACGAGAACTTCGTGTTCCGCATCCCGGAGAGCCTTGGCCTGGACGTGGCCGCTCCCCTGCTGTGCGCAGGCATCACGCTCTACCAGCCGCTGGCGGAGTGGAAGGCTGGCCCCGGCGTGCGCGTCGGCATCGTCGGGCTCGGTGGGCTCGGCCACATGGGCGTGAAGATCGCCGCAGCCATGGGCGCCGAGGTCACGCTGATCTCGCACTCCCCGCACAAGGAGGAGGACGGTCGCAGGCTCGGTGCCACGAACTTCCTGCTGTCCAGCGACAAGGAGGCCATGAAGGCCGCCACCGCGTCCATGGATCTGATCATCAACACCGCTTCAGCGATGACCCGCTTGGATCCGTACCTGCGGCTGCTGGACTTCGACGGCACCATGGTGATCGTCGGGCTGCCCGAGAACGACCTCACCTTCAGCGCGTTCAACCTGGTCAGCCACCGTCGTCGAATCTCCGGCACCAACAACGGTGGCATTCCCCAGACTCAGGAGATGCTCGACTTCTGCGGCGAGCACGGCCTCGGTGCGGACATCGAGCTCATCGGGTTCGACAAGGTGAACGAGGCGTGGGAGCGCGTCGTCGCCAGCGATGTGAAGTACCGATTCGTCCTGGACACCTCAACTCTCTGACGGTGCCCTTCCTGACACAGCGCCCACGGGCAGCTGCCGTACTCGGCTGCTGCCTCGCTGTGGCGACCCTGTGGGCGGGCACGGCGACGGCGGCACATGCGGACCCCAAGGCGGATCGCACGGACAAGTCCTCGCGCAGCCAGCGGGGGTCTGCGCCACAGAGCGCCAGTGGCCAGCTGCCAGGGGTCGCCTTCGCCCACCCGCTGGGGAGCCGCCCCATCACCGCCTCCTACGGCGAGCGAGGTTCGTGGTGGTTCCGCGGTGTGCATGACGGCATCGACTACGACGCGAACACCGGTGATCCCGTGACGAGCGCGTGCACCGGGCAGGTGGCCTTCGCGGGGGACTCCGGAAACTGGGCCGGCAAGAAGGTCGTCGTGCGCTGCGCCAATGGCGTGAAGCTCACCTTCGCTCATCTGTCACGGGTCAACGTGGCCAAGGGGGACGTTCTGACCCTGGCGACCAAGGTGGGAGAGGTGGGAAGCTCCGGCAGCTCCACCGGCTCCCATCTGCACGTGGGCGCGGAACTGAACGGCCGTTCCGTGAACCCCTCGAAGTACATTCCCCGCTGACGAATCGGGTCGATACCCTCAGAGGGCACGTCTCCCCGCCGGGGCCACCGGCGGATCCACGGACGGGCGCGCATGACATTGAGGGCTGATGGCGATGACGGCTGATGGCAATGACGGCTGAGGGGCAGCGGTGAGCACACTGACCGACCTCAATCCGCGTCAGCGCCACGAGGCTCTCGCGGTGCTGGAGGGCAACGACTTCGACGTCCTCGTCATCGGCGGCGGAGTCGTGGGCGCTGGGGTCGCCTTGGATGCCGCCTCACGCGGCCTGCGCGTCGCGTTGATCGAGGCTCGCGACTACGCGTCTGGGACGTCCAGTCGATCGACCAAACTGTTTCACGGCGGCCTGCGCTATCTCGAGCAGTTTCAGTTCTCCCTGGTGTGGGAGGCCCTGCATGAGCGCACGCTGATGGTGGAGACGCTGGCGCCGCACCTCACGCGCCCGATCGAGATTCTGTATCCCCTGCGCCGCGCAGTCGATCGTCCCTACGTCGGCATGGGCGTCGGCGTCTACGACGTCATGGGAGCGCGCAAGGGCGTGCCGCGATCACACCGACACATCGGCCGAACAGCTGCACGGGCCCTGTTCCCGTCCGGCAATCCTGACGCTGTCAAGGGTGGCGTGCTCTTCCATGAAGCACAGGTGGACGATGCCCGACACACCCTCGCCCTCGTTCGCACGGCTGCCGACAGCGGTGCCATCGTCGTCAACTCCGTGCGCGCCGAGCATCTGCTGCGTGATGGTGACCGCGTGGTGGGAGCCCGGGTCGCTGACATCGAATCAGGCCATGCGTTCGACATTCACGCATCCGCAACCATCACCGCGGTAGGAGTGTGGACCCAGGAGCTGATCGGATCCGACATCGATCTCGGATTCGCGCTCAAGGCATCCAAGGGGGTGCACATCACCGTCCCACGCGAGCGCATCGATTGCGAGACCGCGCTGATCTCGCGCACCGAGCGCAGCGTCCTGTTCGTCATTCCCTGGGGTGAGGTCTGGGTGATCGGCACGACGGACACGCCGTGGGACGGAAGCAGGGCTCACCCGTCGGCCACCAGCGCAGACATCGACTACCTGCTCGACGAGGTGAACTCCCTGCTGAGCGTTCCTGTGACCCGGGCGGACATCGTGGGTGTCTACGTGGGGCTCCGTCCGCTGATCGATGACGGGGGCGAGACCAATCGGGCCTCCCGCGAGCATGCCGTCGCAGCCCCGGTTCCGGGACTCGTTGCCGTAGCGGGGGGCAAGTACACGACATATCGCGTGATGGCGCAGGAGGCCGTCGATGCCTGCGTTCCATCCTTGAGCAGTGAGCCGGCACCGTCCTCCACGGAGTCGCTACCCCTTGTCGGGTCCCGCGGTTACGCCTCTCTGCCGTTGTGGCGGGACGTCCTCAAGGAGCGCATAGGTGTTGACGATGCTGCACTCGATCGCCTGATCCGGCGCTATGGCACGGAGGTGCACACGCTCGCCGACTACATCGAGGTGAATCCCTCGCTGGCAGAGCCCGTGGCCGCCGGCTATCTCAAGGCGGAGATCCACCACTCCGTCATCGCGGAGGGCGCGCTGCATCTGGACGACGTGCTGGCTCGACGGACTCGTCTGTCAATTGAGACACCCGATCGCGGGGTGCTGTGCGCTCGCCCGGTGGCGGAGATCATGGCCGGTGCGCTGGGCTGGACTGCTGCTCGGGTGGATGCCGAGGTGGATGCCTGGGTGCGGCGCGTCGAAGCCGAGGTGGCATCGCAGCAGCAGGCCACGGACGTGGAGTCCGATCGCGTGCGCAACGCCGATCCTGATTCACGCAACCTCGCGAGCTAGCGGCTCGCCGAGTCAGACGCGCAGGAGTGGGCGCGTCAGGCAGGTCGGGCCGCCCTCGCCCTTGTTGATCTCGCTCGCTGCATACGTGTGCACCTCGACGCCGTGGTCGCGGAGCTTCGCGATCGTCGCGTTGTTGCCTTCCGCAATAACCACGACGCCGGGAGCGACGGCGAGGATGTTGCACCCCAGCGAGACGTAGTCCTCGTCGGGCACATTGATGGTCTCGATTCCACGCACCGCCAGCGCCTGCAGCAGCGCCACGGGAGCAAGACGTTCATAGACGACGGCCAGGTTCTCGCGCACCGGAGACACCACCGACATCAGGTGCAGGCAGTAATCCGGGCCCATGTCGTGAGGCAGATCGAAGGTCTCGACCGTGACACCGATCGGTTCGAGGATCGCGCGCAGCTGGTCGTGCGCCGCCTGGTTAGTGCGGTAGGTGCGGCCAACCGCCAGCGTTGTGGCGTCGAGCCAGAACATGTCGCCGCCATCGGCGGTGGCCGGCGCCGTGAGCCGCCCTGCGACAGGGATGCCCAGATCCTCCAACTGCACCGTCAGCAGTGGCGGCTCCCCCTTGCGGACCTCCTTGGCGCCACGCAGTTCGATGATGCCCGAGGGAACGACGAAGGCCGGGTCGTACGTGAAGATCGCATCGGGCATGTCCTCCTGGGCAGGAAGCACCTCCACACCGCAACCGAGGCTCTCCAGAAGCGCGACGAACTCCGCGTGCTGACGCGCCAGCAGGTCCAGGTCAAGCGGCTCGGCCCAGTGGGCAACCACATAGTCGCCACGCGGAGAGGGCGGGCGCACCGCCACACGAGCGAGTCGGCCCACCATCGAGTTGACTCCGTACCCGCTGTCGTCGCTCATGCGTTCCCACTTCCGAGTTGAGTTGCCTTGTCGAGAATTCGTTCGATGCGAAACCGATTGTTCCTCAGGACGATCAGGAACAGCGAGTTGCCCACCGCAACGACGAGAACGAACACCGCGGCGAGCCACCAGGGATTGAAGGCGAACAGGGTGAGCGATCCGAGGATCGACCCCCAGTGCACCCACTCGGCTCTGCGCACCTCGACGAGGTACCCACGAAGATCACGCGGAGTGCGCCCTGGGATCCGGTCCTTCGGCTGGCCACCGAAGGCGCCGCCCAATTCCGGGATTCGCCTCGCCCACCGAGCCACGCGGAGACGACGGAAGAAGGAGGGCGTCTCCCAGGGAAGACGAGGAAGCGGGCCAGCCATGAGCCAGCGGTCGGGCCATCGAGGTGCCCACGCCCCCACGAGGACAGACAGCGCGACGACCACCACCACATCGATGGCGACGAGCAATGCCAACCCCATCACGCGGCGAGGGAGGACCCGTCGGGCACGGCAATAGCCGCGCCCTCCTCCCAAATCCCACTATCCATCACGCGGCGAGGGAGGGACCCGTCGGGCACGGCAATAGCCGCGCCCTCCTCCCAAATCCCACTATCCATCACGCGGCGAGGGAGGGACCCGTCGGGCACGGCAATAGCCGCGCCCTCCTCCCAAATCCCACTATCCATCACGCGGCGAGGGAGGGATTTGAACCCCCGGAGGGTTTCCCCTCGGGCGCTTTCAAGGCGCCTGCAATCGGCCGCTCTGCCACCTCGCCTGAGTGCACCACCGTAGTGCCCGAGGGACTACTCCCCGGCTGTCGGGTCGGAGGCTGCAGGGTCGGAGGCTGCCGGATCAAAGGTCGTGTCGCCGTTCTCGTCGACAACCCCTTCTTCGATTGCCGTCCCGTCCGCCGAATCGTCCGTCAGATCATCGTCCTCTGCGAGTGACTCCTCGAGAAGCTCGTCGGCGAGGGCGTCGGGCTCCGGAGTCGGGAAGGGCCCCGCGACGAAGCCCGTCGGGTCCGCATCCAGCGGGTAGGGCTGATCGGCGAACGAGACCGCCGGCTCCGCCACAGCAAGCAGTGACCAGGTGCTGCCGTCTGCCCCCGTCAGGATCCACGAGGGAAGCAGCAGGATGCTGCCATCAGCCTGCCAGTACTGGGCGAGGCCGAGCTCCGCCGACACCACATCCACGGCCGACAGCGACAGCTGCACCGTCGGGACACCCGCGGCGGTGGTCGCTGGCGTCACGGGCTCGGCCATGCCGTCTGCTGGCCCGGTGATCGGACTCGCCGGCAGCGCCGTCCACGGCGACTGCTGGGATCGGGTCACGGCCGAGGCCGCACCAACGATGGGGTAGTCGGGAACTGCCTCGAGGCCTGAGGAGAATCCTGATGCCTTCAGAACAGTGCCGTCAGACTCGAACACCAGACGCCACCCAAGCTGAGTGCGCTGCTCATCGACCAGTTGCCATGCGCTGACGCCCGTGCGCCCATCGGTCTCGTCAAGCTGATACTCCACTGTCGAGATGTCGACGCCGATGCCTGACAGCACCTGTGTCGCTGTGGAGATGGCATCAGTGGCCGCGTAAGGCGCGGCGATCGGGATCAGGCTCAGTGCGGCGGGATCCTCATAGGTCCACGAGAAGAGCGGATCGCTCGTCACCACCACATGGGGCTCGTCGGAGCTGCCGATCTCCCAGCCGGATGCGGTCTGGGTGACCGAGCCGACGACGCCGAAGGTCGAGGCGAGCACCGACGCGACCTGCGCTCCGCTGATGTTCTGGTTGACGAGCCGGTATCCCGGTGCAGTGCCACCATCGTCAGGAAGAGGGGTCGATGCCGTGAGCACCACAGGCCACGTCGCCGCGGGCACCCGAGCGGTCGTGACGATGACGGTGCCTGGTGCCGGCACCGGGAGTGGTCCGACCGCCATGATCGGCGCCATCTCCTGCTCTTGCGCGGCTCCCTCGGTCGGGATCACTACAGCTGCCTGAGGGGCGCTCATGCGTCCGAAGTAGACACCGCCCACGCCGACGGCGGCGAGGATCAGGACGAGGCCGAGGACGGTCAGGGTGGTCGACCACCCTGACCGACCTGGGGCGGCGTGCGACACCGGGCCGGCGACCGTCTCGGGCGCTGGCTCTGATGGTGGCTCTGGCTCTGGCTCTGGCTCTGGCTGAGCCTCGGGCTCGGGCTCTGGTGCTGGCTCGGGCTCGGGCTCTGGTGCTGGCTCGGGCTTCTCGTCGGCCTCAACGACCTCGACGACCTCGACTGCCTCGTCGACCTCCTCGACGACAGGATCAGGGACCGAGTCCGTGCCCAGGAAGGCCAGCAGCATCTGCTCGTCCGGCTCGGCGATCTCGGCCGGCTCTGAGATCTCGGCCGGCTCGGTGATCCCGTCCGGCTCGGTGATCTCGGCCGACCCGGTACCCGCCTCGACCGGCGTTGGCGCGCTGGGCGTCTCTACCGCCGGGATCTCCTGCGTGGGGTTGTCCGAGGATCGCGAAGTCGACTCGTCCGTGCCTTGGTCGCCTTGCGACTCGTCCGTCATTTCTCTCCCTCGTCACCTGTGCTGTGCACTCTGCCATTGAGCCACGCACGATGCGGCGACCCCCAGTGCGACACGCCTGCTACTCGGCCGACTCCACGGGTATCGGTACGCCGGGGGCCTGTCGCCGATCCATGATCAGGCCGACGACGGTCAGCACAAGTGACACGGCGACGACCGTGGTGACGATGTCTGCGACCGAGTCGTGACGCCACAGCGCGACGACGGCGACGAGAACCGCGAGGGCACCCCAGACCGCGATGACGGCTCGCTGGTCCTGAGTGGCCAGGCGGGCGTAGAGGAGTACTTGCACCAGGGCGAAAGCGGATCCTTCGAGGGCGAACAGCCAGGCCTCTGACCCCAGTTCCGTGTACTGCGCGCCGCCCAGAATGCGGATGACCAGATCGCCGAACAGGAAGCTGAAGGAGGTGATGATCAGACCGACGAAGGCCGTGAGGCCGGTGGCGATGTAGACCGTGCGATTGCTTCGGCCGCCGGTCATCTTGGGGAACAGCACGATGATGATGGCGTTGGGCAGGAAGAACGCGATCTTGGCGAGCAGCACGCCGACGGAGTACTCGCCGGACTGATCCTCCGTCAGGAAGATGCGTGCGAGCAGCACGTCGACGTTGGTGAGGGTGAACAGGACCATCAGCGCATGGACGACGTGCCCGAACTCCGCAGGCACACCCTTGGCGACGGTCGAGGACCATGCTCCGGGGCAGATCAGCCGGTAGGAGATGAACGCACCGACGGCGCATCCGATGAAGACACCAACACCCACGCCGGTGACGCTCTGCAGGACAACCACGCCGACGACACCACCGGCTGCACGCCCCACTCCGTTGGCGATGAACGCCCAGGAGAGTCGCAGATGCTCCTCGCGCCCCTGCGCGATGCCCATCGCTGCCGAGCCCATGACGACGAAGCCGACCGAACCGATGCCGGTGGCCACCGCGAGGAAGGGAATGTCGAAGAGCGTTCCGACGGGCCAGGCAAGGATCACGCCCCCGACGATGATCGCTGCGCCGACCAGCGATGCGAGTCGGATGGACTCGCCCTCGACTGCCGCTCGGTCGTCCGTGGCCACGGCTACGCGGCGGGCGGCGAATGCCTGAGTTGCGATGCCGATCGTGGCGATGATCACGAGCAGGCCCAGCAGCGCACCGAGGGCACCGAAATCCGCTGGGGTCAGGATGCGAGCCGAGACCATGCTCAGCAGGTAGGCGGCGCCATTGCCCACCAGAGTGGCCGCTCCGACGAAGACCAGGCCCTTGGCCAACGCGGCGCGCGGCTGGTCTGAACTCACTGGCTCACCCTACCGATCCCCGTGTTCCCCCGAACGCGCATCGGCAGGCGAGCCACACCGCATCGCGGGGACTCGCCTGCCGGCGAAACAGCACGGTTCTACCGTGCAGTGATCAGGCGTTGACCTGCGGGAGAGTCGCCAGAGCAGCAGCGAAGCGCTCGTCCGACACCTGCTCGTCGACCATGGCGCCGTTGAGGTACGAATCGTAGGCCGCGAGATCGAAGTGGCCGTGGCCACACAGTGCCGTGAGGATCACGGTCTCCTCGCCGGTCTCCTTGGCCTTGAGTGCCGCCTCGACCGCCTTGGCCAGCGCGTGCGTCGGCTCGGGCGCCGGGACGATGCCCTCCGTGCGCGCGAACTGGATGGCGGCTGCGAAGCACTCGCTCTGGGGAACCGACTCCGCCTCCATGAGCCCGAGCTCGTAAATGTGCGAGATCAGCGGAGCCATGCCGTGGTACCTGAGACCACCCGCATGGATGGGGTCGGGGATGAAGTCGTGCCCGAGCGTGTGCATCTTCATCAGCGGCGTCATGCCCGCCGTGTCGCCGAAGTCGTAGGCGTACACGCCCTTGGTCAGTGACGGGCAGGACGCTGGCTCCACTGCGAGGATCCGCGGGTTGATCTTGCCCGCCATCTTCTCGCGCAGGAACGGGAAGGACAGGCCGGCGAAGTTCGACCCGCCGCCCGTGCAGCCCACGATGAGGGTGGGGGTGTCGCCCGCCATCTCCATCTGCAGCAGGGCTTCCTCACCGATGATCGTCTGGTGCAGCAGCACGTGGTTCAGCACTGAGCCGAGGGCGTAGCGGACGTTCTCGTTGCTCGCGGCCACCTCGACGGCCTCGGAGATGGCGATGCCCAGCGAGCCCGACCAGTTGTTCGGGTCCTTGGCGAGCTCACGACCGATCGCGGTGATGTCCGACGGCGAGCGATGCACGGTCCCACCGAATGCCTCGATCATCAGGCGGCGGTATGGCTTGGAGTCGTATGACGCACCGACCTGCCACACCTCGCACTCGAGGTCGTAGAGAGCACAGGCGAAGGACAGCGCCGTGCCCCACTGACCGGCACCGGTCTCGGTGGTCAGCTTGGTCGTGCCTTCCTTCTTGTTGTAGTACGCCTGCGGCACGGACGTGTTGGTCTTGTGCGAGCCGGCCGGCGAGACGCCCTCGTACTTGTAGTAGATGCGCGCGGGGGTGTCGAGCGCCTGCTCCAGGCGACGTGCGCGGAACAGGGGCGAGGGACGCCACTGCCGGTAGACGTCAAGGACGCCGCCGGGAATATCGATGTATCGATCTTGAGATACCTCTTGCATGATCAGGTCCATCGGGAACAGCGGCGCTAGATCGTCGGGGCCCACCGGGTCCATGCGTCCTGGGTGCAGCGGCGGGGGCGGGGGTGACGGCAGGTCCGGCACGATGTTGTACCAAGCCGTGGGCATCTGATCCTCGGTCAGTTGGTACTTGTGCTGCTGGACCGTGTCGTCCATCTCTACCTCCATCAGGTGACCTGCCCCGAGCGTGGGGCCCTCAATAATCGGGACGCTAGTCGCGGTCACGACAGTCCGCAGGAGATTGCTCAACCTCTCTCACGTGTGTGACGCATGTGACGTATGAGGTGGAAGTTCTCGATTGTGACCATCCTCACGGCTGGTGACTGGCCGCCTCCGGTGATCGGACGTGACCGTTTCGTTATCTTCTCGGCGGCCTAGCGTCCAGCGGGTCGGTGCGCCTGCCCCGGCGACGTTCAGCCCCACCACGGCCGCCAGGAGAGGAGATCCGCGTGAGCCACCTGCCCGCACGGCTGACCTCCCGACTGGCCCCCCGAATGGCCATCATCGGCATCGTCTCCCTCGTGACCGCGTTGATCGCCGGCCTGGTCCTCATCGGACTGCCGGGAACCTCCTCGGCGCAGGTCGCGGTCGCCGCCCCCGCCAGCGTCACCTTCGTGACCCCCGATCCGGCCCCCGACTCGGCTCCCATCGCCATCGAGGTCCGATCCCGCACTCCCGAGCAGGTCAAGAAGGATCGTGAGCGCTCGGTGCGAGCAAGCCGGATGGCCCGGGTCGCGCAGGTCCGCACCCGAATCGTCGACGTCGCGCGCAAGCAGATCGGCGACCGCTACTCGCCCGGCTGGTCGGGCCCCCATGCATTCGACTGCTCCGGCCTCACCCGCTACGTCTACAAGCAGGCGACCGGGCGCGATCTCCCCCACAGCTCGCGCGCGCAGTACACGAAGGTCAAGAAGATCAAGAAGAGCCAGGCCCGTCCCGGCGACCTCGTCTTCTTCTTCCGCAATGGTGCGCACCACGTGGGCATCTACATCGGCAAGAACAAGATGATCGATGCGCCCGGGATCGGCGGCAAGGTCCGCGTCAGTCCCATCACCGGCTCATGGTGGAGTCGTAGTTACACCGGCATGGGACGGATCCTGCCGGCCTAACCGCTGGACCCTGCCGAGGGAAACGTCACGACGACGCACAGTCCGCCGGAATCCGAGCGCGAGGCGGTGGCCCCACCTCCCAGCGACTCCGCCGTCTCGCGCACCAGCGCCAGGCCCAATCCAGACCCACCGGGCACCGAAGACGTCCCCCGACTGAATCGATCGAAGATCGACGTCAACTCCTCGTGCGCGACACCCGGTCCGTCATCCCTCACCACGATGCTCACCTGGTGCGCGTCCACGGTCACTGCAATGTCCACGCGCGTTCTCGCGTAGTCGACAGCATTGCCCAGAAGCTCGTCGACAATCCGTGCGATGCTGCCGCGCGGCGCCCGAACACTCGCATCAGATGCCACGTCCGCCACCAACTCGATGGCGCGCTCGCCGAACATCGCCTGCGCTGCATCGACGCGCTCAGCAACAATCGCGGTGACGTCCTGTTCGACGATCGGGACGGATGCCGAGTCGCTGCGGGCCAGCTCCAGCACCTGCTCAATCCGGTGGGTGAGGCGATCCACCTCCGCCGTCGCCGCTCGTGCTTCGGCAGCAACGCCGGGCTGATCCGTCGTCTCCTCGATCGCCTCGAGTCGCAGACGCACGCCCGTCAGCGGTGTGCGCAGATGATGCGACGCGTCCGCGGCCACGCGCTGTGTCCGACGCAGGATCCCCGACAGTCGCTCCGCCGTGGTGTTCAGGGCCGTCGCGACCGCTCTGACTTCAGGGGGGCCCTCCGTGCTCGTTGCGCGCTGCTCAAGATCGTCGGGCAGGCCCTCGGCCACCTGCGCCAGGTGACGCAGCGGCGCAGCGATCGACCGGGAGAGGATCCACGCGACCAGTCCGGCAGTGACCACCACCGTGACCACGAACAGGACCAGCCAGCGCTGCGTCTCCTGAACCTCCTCGTCGACGATGGACTCCGGCAGGGACAGCCGCACCGCACCAGCGATTCCGTAGTTCTGGACGATAGGGGCGGCGACGTAGCGGAGGTCCTCTCCCATCGTCACCGATGCGCGCACATCCGAGGTCAACGACCCTGCCAGCGCCGCCTGGATCTCCGGTCGATCGAAGGGGCGATCCAGGTCTGTCTCGCCGCTATCCGCGAGCAGAGTTCGCTCGGGAGAGACAACGACCACGCGCGCACCGGTTCGCGCAGCCGTCTTAGCCGCCGTGGCCTGCCAATCGATACTCGGCTGTGATGACATAGTCGCGGCCGTCGTCAACGTGTCGACTTCGAGACCGGAGACGAAGGCTGCACGCTGGTCGTTCGCCACCACCACGGCAAGGGGAATCGCCAGCGCGGCCGCAACGAGTGCGACCAGGAGAGTCATCGCAAGCACGAGCCTGCGAGTCACGCCTCGTCCACGGCCAGTCGATAGCCCACTCCTCGAACGGTCTCGACGAGTGCTGGGTCGCCCAGCTTCTTGCGCAACGAGGCGACGTGCACGTCCAGCGTCTTGCCGGTGCCCACCCAGACCGGATCCCACACGCGCGAGAAGAGCTCCTGCCGAGTGACGGCGCGGCCCGGCTCCTCGGCAAGGACAGCGAGCAGGTCGAACTCCTTCGCCGTGAGCTCCACCTCGGTGCCGTCGACGACAACACGATGCTTGGCCCGGTCGACTGTCACCCTGCCCGTGGCCAACGACGAGTCGATTCGGCGGCGTCGACCGACGGCTCTGATGCGGGCAGCCAGCTCACGAACGGAGTACGGCTTGACCACGTAGTCGTCAGCGCCAAGTTCCAACCCGACGATCCGATCGGTCTCATCGCCCCGTGCTGTGGCGATGATGACGGGCACGTCGGAGGAACGACGAATCTCGCGCAGGACGTCGATGCCGTCGCCATCGGGAAGCCCAAGATCGAGAAGGACGACATCCACGTTCGGTGCCGCCGCGGCCACCTGACTGGCGTAGACCACGTGCTCGGTCTCGAAGCCGTTTCGCTGCAACCCGGCGAGCAACGGCTCGGACACGGCGGGGTCGTCTTCGACGACAAGGACCTTCACGCGGACATCGTGGCACGTCCACGTCACCCGAGTCCTTGCATGACCGCCGCGTCCTCCCATCACGCTCATCTCCTTACCCGTACTTAACCGAAGCATGGGTCTGCCTTGTCCCATCGCTGCCTACCGTGAATCCACAACAGCACGCCCCGTCAAGGAGGCATGCACCCGGTGAGTGAAGACGGATAGGAGGCGGCCATGCAGGAGACGAGATTCCGCGCCATGGGCACGGATTGTCACGTCCTCGTCGCATCCGCCTTCGGACCCCTTGATCCCGACCTCCTGACGCTCGCGACGATGCGCGTGGAGCTGCTGGAGAAGTCCTGGAGTCGTTTCCTTCCGCTCAGCGAGCTCAGCCAGCTGAATGCGCACGCGGGTGCAGGGCCCATGGCCGTGAGCGATCACCTCGAGCGCCTCGTCCTGCGTATGCATGAGGCATGGGTGTTGACCGAAGGCCTGTTCGATCCCACCGTGCTGACGAGCATGACCCGCCTGGGCTATGACGCCGACTTCGCCGAGGTCATCGCGCGGACGGGTCGGTCCATTGCCGACGCAGACGTTCTTCCCTCACCGGGGATGTCCGGTGTGCGCGTGGACACCGACCAGCACACCGTCACTCTTCCCGCAGGGGTCGGCATCGACCCCGGAGCAATCGGCAAGGGCCTTGCCGCCGACATCGTCGCCGATGAGCTCATCGAGGCCGGCGCCACGGCGGCGCTGGTGAACCTCGGCGGTGACATCGCGATTCGCGGCGAACTCGATGAGCCATGGGTCATCGGAGTAGTCGATGAACGACTGCCCGCAGGCGACGCCGATCGCACGCGTGAGGTCATGGCCTTTCCTGAAGGGACGGATGCCGCAGGGATCGCCACGTCGACCACGCTCAAGCGCCGCTGGGCGCAGGGGCGACGTCATCACGTGATCGATCCGCGCACAGGGATGGTCGCCGAGACGAACCTCGTGCAGGTCACCGTCATGACACGGGAGGCCTGGTGGGCCGAGGTGCTGGCCACGGCCGCGCTGCTGCACTCCGATCCCTACGCCTGGCTCGCACGGCAGGACGTCCGCGCCCTGCTCATTGACCCGGTTCGCGTCACCCGCATCGACACCCGACTTCCCCGGCACGGGGAACTCACGACCCAAGGAGCAACCCGTGGCTGACATCCCCTGGACCTGGCTGGCCATCCGCGGCACTGGACTCACCGCATGGGCGCTGCTCACCGCAGTGGTCATCTGGGGCATCCTGCTGCGCACCCGCCTGCTGGGCCGACTCGCGCCGCCGAAGAAGCTGCTCGAGGCGCACCGGTGGCTTGGCGCCACGGCGTTGGCCTTCCTCGCGCTTCACCTCCTCCTTCTCCTGATCGATCCCGTCGTGCAGTTCTCGGTCGCGCAGCTGCTCATCCCCGGCATCGCACCGTGGGAGCCGGTCGCCGTGGCGTTCGGAGTACTGGCCATCTATGCGCTCATTCCCGTGTCGATCGTCGGTCGGATTCGCACGAGGCTCGGCAAGTCCGGCAACACGTGGTTCAAGCGCACCCACCTGATGTCGTATGCCGCCTGGCCCCTGGCCACCGCGCACTACGTCATGGCCGGAACCGATGCACTGGCGATGTGGTCCCTCGCGCTCCTGGGTGCGGGCACGGCCCTCATCGTGCTGGCCCTGCTCGTGCGCGGATTCGTGCCACCGCCCGCGCCGCCGGCCCGCAAGCCCTCGGCCAAGGCAGCGAGCGCCGTTACGGCCCCAGAACGAGAAGCGACCCAAGACAGAGAAGCGAGCCTTACCTCCGCCTAACCACACGTTGGTGCGCATCTGGGGATGCGCGACCTAGCCTCGAAGAGCACGCACAGACCAGCACGCGACAGACATAGGAGCAGAACATGGAACGGTCAAGCATCATCGCGACGGTGGTGGCCGCCGGCGGAATTCTCATCGCCGGCTCCGTCGCCAGCGCCGCCGTCATCAATGCCACGGCCACCAGCCAGCCAGACGGCACGACCGCGCAGATCGTCGCGACGAGCGCCACCGCCGAACCATTCATCGAGACGGCCGACGCCTCCACCAGCGTGGAGCTTTCCGAATTCTCCGCCGACGACCTACCGGAGATCGTGGTTCCCGAGGTCGACGTCCCTGGTATCAATGCGGACACCGCCAACGAGGCTCCTCAGGTCGCCGCTGCATCACCGCGAAGCACCCCCAAGCCCACGCCTACGCCCACGACCAAGCCCACGTCCAAGCCCACCGCAGCGAAGGCATCGGCGCCTGCGAGTAGCGCGACTCCTGAGGCCACCGCACCGTCTACGCGATCGATCTCTGCGGACAAGGCCGTCAGCATCGTCCTGAACGCGACCAACGGCGGCGTGGTGCAGAGCGCGCAGTCGACCACTCATGCCGGTTTCGACTCCTGGGCGATCACGGTGAAGCGGGCTGACGGCTCGATCGTCATCGGCTATGTCGATCGCGCGACGGGGGTGGCGTTCGACTGGGTCGTGAAGCAGGAGGCGCCCGCGCCCACACCCACGCCTTCGCAGTCGAGCGGGTACGACGACCACGATGACGACGACGATCACGGTGACGACGACTACGACGACCACGGTGACGACGATGACGACAACGACGGTGATGATGACGATGACTGACCCTCAGTCCCCCAGCAGCCGCAAGCCTCGCGGGCACTCGCGTGCTTCCTCGCCGGCCCAGCGGATCATGTCCGCCGGTCTCGCGACCGCGACCTGCGTGGGCGTCGTCGGACTCCTCGGCGCGCGCATGGTCGAGGCGCAGGAGCCCGCTGCCGAGACCACAGGATCGATGGAGGCACCCAACCCGGTGCCCTTGATCGCCGAGGACACCTCCTCGACGGCGCCGACGCAGGAGCAGCTGGACGCCTATGCCAGCCAGCTGGCTGCCGAGCGCCTGCGTCTGGACGACTACCGAGCTGAGCTCGTCAAGGCAGCGAAGAAGCTGAATCGGCAGGCCGCGAAGCTGGCGGCACGCTCGGGTGGGTCGGTGGCAGCAGGGTCCACGAACACGAGCACGAGCGTGACTCCCGCTTCCCCATCAAAGCCCGCGACTGCCAAGAAGAACAAGAAGCCGGTCGCTCCGGAGCAGGTGGCCGCAGCACCCGCTGCGCCGGCAGCACCTGCTGCTCCGGCGGCACCTGCTGCTCCGGCGGCCAAGCCAGCACCGGCGGCCAAGCCAGCGCCAGCCCAGCAGGCGCCCCCCGCTCCTGCCGCCCCGCAGTCGAACACCAAGGGAAGCTGACCCACGGCTCGCGCCACGCGTGACAGCATGTGCGCGTGAGCACCTACGGTCTGCAGGGAGTCCTGCCCTGGGCGCAGGCTCGTCATGTTGCTCAGAGTTCCGCGCATCCCCTGCCCGCCGCCCAGGCGAGGCTGGACGAATCGGTGGGCAGCCTGCTCGCCCGCGAGCTCGTCACCGTGATGGACGACCCGTCGGTCGACTCCGCGGCCGAGGACGGCTTCGCGGTCTGCGGCGCGGGTCCCTGGCGTGTCGACGATCTCGATGCGCTGACCCCCGGATGGGCGACGCCCGTGTCGCGGCGCATGCCGCTGCCCCGGCACGCGGACGCCGTCGTCGTGGTCGAGGCGGCGGTTGTCGAGGAGCATGCGGATGGATCCGTGACCATGCTCATGCGCGATGCGCTCTCCGGTGTCCCCGACGAGGGGGTCCGCCCGGACCTCGGCGCGGGCATCCTGCGTGAGGCGAGCGTGTCGTCAGCCGGCACTGCACTGGCACCCATGGGCACGGCCGTCACTCCCGCGCTGGTGTCCCTGGCCGCATCGCGAGGCCTGGACTCCCTCGAGATCGTGCGACCCCCGGTGGTCGGCACACTGATCCTCGGTTCGAGCCTGCTTGATCATGGCCTGCCCCGCAACGGGCGGGTGCGGGACGCACTCGGTGCCGCGATTCCTGCTTTCGTCGGGGCACTCGGCGCGCGCGGCAACCCCGCAGTGCGAGCACCGGACACGCTGGAGCTGCTCACCGGGGAGATCGACGATGCCAACGTCGACGTCCTGATCACGACCGGCTCGACGGCCCCTGGGCCGGACAACCACCTTCGCGGCGTCCTTCGTGATCTGAATGTCCGGTGGCTGGTCGATGGTGTCAGCGTCACCCCCGGTTCGCAGATGCTGCTCGCTCGCCTGGTCGACGGCCGATTCCTCGTGGGTCTGCCGGGAGAGCCGACGGCAGCGCTCGCCGGATTGATCACCTTGGTCAGCCCGCTCATCTCGACGCTGTGCGACCGGCCACGCGTGGATCGTCGGCGATCTGCCGTGCTGATGGAGGACACCCAGCCGGCCGACTACGCCGACGACACGGCGCTGGTCCCGGTGGCGCTGGAGAGTTCCGCGGCGGGGACGCAGGCGCGACCCTTCCCGATGACCGGCCCAGACGGCCAGATCGGCTGGGCGACCGCCGACGCCATCGCCATCGTGCCGCCGGGGGCCGGGTTCCGGGGAGATGTGGTGGACCTCGTGGACGTGTATGGACGGGACCTGCCAGCCCTGCCGTAGGCAGAGGTGGCGGGGTAAGCACGACGGGACCTGCCAGCCCTGCCATAGGCAGAGGTGGCGGGGTAAGCACGACGGGACCTGCCAG
>Ga0181605_10000969_pt1 | contig 28152 bp, 32 predicted proteins | sample 041ome_11_FD_148676 | JGI IMG/M metagenome (GOLD analysis project Ga0181605, IMG submission 148676) | Coastal salt marsh microbial communities from the Groves Creek Marsh, Skidaway Island, Georgia - 041411US metaG (spades assembly) | ecosystem: Environmental > Aquatic > Marine > Intertidal zone...
CAAACCTTAAATCTATCATCCCGGGTGCAGATAAATGGCCAAAATTTGTGAAAAATTTATCTGACCAGTTTGAATCAAGAGTGGTTACCGTAAAAATACCAAAAAATAAATCTATCTTTTTTAATGAAATGGAAAACTCTTACATTCCAGTAATTACCGCTCACGGAGAAGGAAGAGCTTACTTTTCTAAATCAAATGATCTTAAAGAAATGATTCAAAAGGAACAAATTACATTACAATATGTCACAAATAATCATGAGGTAACTACCATCTACCCATTAAACCCAAATGGTTCAGTTGATGGAGTAACTGGTTTTACAAATGATGACGGACGTTTTAATATCATGATGCCGCATCCTGAACGTGTATTTAGATCAGATCAAAATACTTGGTCTAGGGTTAAACAAAATGATTATGGGCCTTGGTTTAAAATGTTTACAAATGCACAATATTTTTTAAATAATAGTTAGGAAAATTATGAAAAAGTTTTTTAGTTTATTAATGTTAATTTTGAGTCTTAATGCCTTTGCAGGATTGTCAGACCCTGAAGAATTGGAATTCACCGGCGCTTTAAATGACGGAGACTTAAAAACTGTAAAAATGTATATTGAACAAAAGGCTGTTCCGCTGGAAGACAAATACTTTGCATGGACGCCATTCCTAATTACCGCTGCAAAAAATCAATTTGAAATCTTGAAATATTTAACTGAAAAAGGTGCTGACATCAATTACATTCATCCTGTAACTCGAATGACTGGTTTCCATCATGCTGCATTTAATGGAAATAAGGAGATGGCAAAATACATTGCTGAAAAAGGAGCTGATATCAACAAGAAACTTAAAGGTGATGTTTCTATTGTGAGGGCACTTAAAGATGATGGTAAGGAAGATATGGCTAAATTTCTTATTACACTAGGAGTAAGCGAAGAAGGTTGTGAAGGCAAGTGCTTTTAATTGATAAACACTAGTTTCCTATAAAAGCATCTCTATGAGGTGCTTTTTTTTATTCTCTTTCCATATACTTGAATAGATCCAAAAGAGTTTTGTAATAACCTTTTTTTACTGACCAGGTAACAAGATTATCCAATACTGGTTTTCCATGCATAGACACACTCAAGCCAGATTCATTAAACATATTAATATCATTCGCACCATCACCTATCGCCATGATTTGATCTTTCTTAATACCGTGTTGGTTTGCAATTTTTAGGGTCAGTTCAGCTTTTTTCTCAGCATTAACTATCTCACCAACCAGATTTCCAGTTAATTCATTATTAAAAATTTCAAAGGTATTAGAAAAAGCATAGTCCATAGATAAAGATTTTTTTACATAATCAACAAAATAAGTAAAACCACCAGAAACAACAACAGTAATTAAATCGTGTGATTTAGCATAATTTATCCATTCATTGACATGAGGCTGAAATTTTATTTTTTCATTAATAATTGTTTCAAATGATGCAACATTAATTCCTTTTAGTAGCTCTACCCTTTTCTTTATACTTTCATCGAAACATAATTGTCCCTGCATGGTTAACTCAGTGATTTCAGATATTTCTTTTTTTAAATTAAGAAGTTCGGCTATTTCATCAATACACTCATTTTGAATGAGTGTGGAATCCATGTCACATATAAGAAGTTTAAAGTCTTCAATTGTTTTTTTTATGTTGAGAAAAAATTGAGTCTCAGATGAAATCAGTTTTTTCTTATTCTCTATAAAAAAATTAGAGTTACTTTCAAAAGTGCTAAATTGAATGTCAAGTTTTTTTACATCATCCTCAAAATGACTAATTTTATGTTCATCAATAAATCGATGAAGATCATCGTTACAAATCAAGTAATTTTCCATGCACACATTATACAACTCTTACCAATCTGATATCATTATGTTTTAACTGATTAACGACGATGAATTTACACGAATATCAAGCAAAAGAGCTACTTCGGAAATATGAGATTCAAACCCCTTATGGCCAAGTTGCTGAGACTTTAAATGAAGTAAATGCTTTAGCAAAAGATATAAAAAATCCTGTCGTTTTAAAGGCCCAAATTCATGCGGGTGGAAGAGGAAAATCTGGAGGCGTTAAAGTTGTAAAGTCTAAAGAAGAAGCGCTCGAATTTTCTTCTAAGCTTCTGGGAAAAAATTTAGTTACGTATCAAAATCAACCATCCGGACAACCCGTTCATAAAATTTTGTTTGAAGAAACAGAAAATATTATCAATGAGCTTTATTTTTCTATCCTAATTAATCGTGAAGAAGAGAAAGTTTGCCTTGTTGTTTCAAGCGCAGGCGGCATGGAAATAGAAGAGATCAGTAAAAAAAGTCCTGATTTAATACTTAAAGAATTTTGTAACCCTATAACTGGATTAATGGACTATCAAACAAGAGAGCTGGCAAACTCATTACAATTTAGTGCTGATTTAGCAAGTAAATTTAATAAATTTGCTAAGTCGGCTTATAAACTTTTTACAGAAAATAATTTATCACTTTTAGAAATTAATCCATTAGTGATTAATGATGCTAATGATTTTGTAGCCCTTGATTGCAAGATTAGCATCGATGATAACGCCCTTTATAAACAAAAAAAATTAAGCGAACTTCGCGACTGGTCACAAGATGACTTAAAGGAAGCCGAAGCTCATCATGCTGGATTAAATTATATAGCCTTAAATGGAGATATTGGCTGTATGGTTAATGGTGCAGGACTTGCAATGGCTACCATGGATTTGATACAACATTCTGGAGGATCCCCTGCAAACTTTTTAGATGTCGGTGGTGGTGCATCTGCAGATACAGTTTCAAAAGCATTTAAAATTTTACTTTCCGATAAAAATGTAAAAGTTGTTTTGGTTAATATCTTTGGTGGGATCATGAGATGTGATGTTATTGCCGAAGGTATTATAAATTCTGCGAAAGATGTTGGTGTTTCGATACCGATTGTTGTAAGACTTGAGGGAACTAATGTCAATGATGGTAAAAAATTACTTAAAGAGAGCAAACTCAATATACACTCAGCAGATAATTTAACTGATGCAGCAAAAATTGCTGTGACATATGCCAAGGATCAAAAATAATGTCTGTCCTAGTTGATTCAAAAACTCGTTTAATTTGTCAAGGATTCACTGGAAAACAAGGCACTTTCCACTCTGAGCAATGTTTAAACTATGGGACTAATTTAGTGGGTGGTGTCACGCCAGGCAAAGGTGGAGGAAAACATCTTAATTTACCAGTTTTCAATACGGTGAAAGAGGCTGTGAATCAAACACAGGCGAATGCAACCATGATCTATGTTCCACCAGCATTTGCTGCAGATTCTATCATTGAGGCTAGCGAGGCTGGAATAGAGATTATTGTCTGTATTACTGAAGGTATTCCTACTTTTGACATGCTCAAAGTCAAATCAATAATTAATAGTAATCGCTCGATCTTAATAGGTCCTAATTGCCCAGGAATAATTACACCAGGGGAATGTAAAATAGGAATAATGCCGGGCAGCATTCATCTTCCTGGGAAGATCGGAATTGTTTCAAGATCTGGTACCCTCACCTATGAGGCCGTCAATCAAACAACCAACAACAAATTAGGTCAATCAACATGTATCGGCATTGGTGGAGATCCGATTAAAGGGCTAAATTTTATTGAATGTCTAGATTTTTTTGAGAATGATCCGGATACCCATGGAATCATCCTTGTTGGCGAGATTGGTGGTAGTGATGAAGAAGAAGCTGCAGATTATATCAAAGAAAGAATTACAAAGCCTGTTGCGTCATACATTGCAGGTATGACAGCTCCAGAGGGTAAAAGAATGGGACATGCAGGGGCAATAATTTCAAAGACCACCGGAAAAGCAATTGATAAAATTAATGCCTTAAGAAAAGCAGGTGCTGTAATTGCTAACTCCCCAGCGGAAATTGGTGATGCTATTTTATTAGCAATGAATAATGCATAAATTCATTTTTATTCTTGCCTTTGTTTTCTTTTCCTTACATTCTTCCTCTGAAGAAGTTAATTATCTTTTAACTGCATCAGCAAAAGATGATATCGAGACAGTAAAAGCCATACTAGAAAGTGGTGCCGATGTTAACGTAGTCGACTCTAACAATCTGAATGCCTTGATGTATGCAGCAAGAAAAAATAATTCGGAGATTATTAATTTACTAATAAAGAATAAAATTAAAGTAAACCATACTGATGATTCTGGTTGGACAGCATTGATGTATGCAGCAAAAAAAAACTATACAGAATCTATAAAATTGTTGCTAAATGCAAAAGCCGATCCAAAAATCACAGACCCAGACGGATGGTCCGCCTTTGGTCTTGCTGCATCTGCTGGACATAGCGAAACTATTGATTTGCTTATCAAAGCAGGAATTGACCCAAATAATAGAAATAACAGTGGTCAGACAATTTTAATGATTGCGGCAAAAAAAGGAAATTTGGCGGTCGTAAAAAGTCTTCTTGACAATAAAGCAAACTTTACTTTAAAAGATCCCAATGGGAAGACGGCCTTAATGATTGCATGTGCCAATGGCAACATTGATGTTGTAAAAATGCTCTTAAATCGGGGTGCAGATATCCATATAGAGGATAAATCTAAATGGACCGCATTAACTTGGTCTATTGAAAAGAAATACCCAAAAATTGCAAATATTCTTCTTGAACGAGGGGCTGACCCCAATCATAAAGATGATCAAAAAACACCCTTGATTCATTTTGCCGTATTTAATAATGATTATGAATCAGTAAAATTGTTAATTGAATACAACGTTAAATTAAAAGCACGTGATCAATATGGACTTACTCCATATGTCTATGCGTTAAAAGAAAAAAATAAAAAAATTGTTGAAATTATCAAAGATAATGGTGGGACTTATTAATGAAGGTCTGTCTAATTCAATCAAATCCAATAATGGGGGATATCAAAACTAATTTTAATTGGATTAAAAAGCAGATTATTTCAAATGATGCAGATATCTTCATTGCACCCGAACTAGCCCTAATTGGCTATCCTCCTGATGACTTATTATTTGATAATGAATTTATTAAGAAACAAGAACAAGCCTTTAATGAATTTCAACCACATTTAAAGAATAAACTGTTAATAATTGGCGGTGTACTTTTAAAAAAGAATAAGATATTTAATTCAGCCTTTATCATTTCTCAAAACACTATAAAACATCAGCACAAACAATGCCTCCCCAATTATGGAGTGTTTGATGAAAAAAGATATTTCACACCAGGCGATCATCAAAAAATAATTACATATAAAAATAAGAAAATTTTAATCCTTATTTGCGAGGACTTTTGGGATAAAGATTTAGAAAAAAAATACCTAGATAAACAAATTGATTTTTGCATCGTCATTAATGCCTCCCCTTTTGAGATTGATAAGCTAAATCTTAGAATCAATAGGGCAAAAAAAATTAATAGGAAAATTAAATCAAATTTAATTTATTTGAATATGGTAGGTGGTCAAGATGATGTTGTCTTTGATGGTGGTTCATTTTTGTTAAATAAAAATAATAGTATCTGCTGTCAGTTAGATCACTTCAAATGCCAGACAAAGGTAGTTGAGGAATCCTCACCAGAAAAAACACTTCAAGCATTATCAATTGAAGAGAGTGTGTTGAATGCATGTATTTTAGGCACTAAAGATTATATTAAAAAAAATAAAATAAAAAATATTTTCCTTGGCTTATCTGGTGGAATTGATTCTGCTCTAGTTGCATATATTGCATCAAATGCAACAAATAAAGAAAACATAAATTGTATTATGATGAGATCAAAATACACCTCTAAAATCAGTATTGACGATGCAAAAGAACTTGCAAAAAATCTAGGAGTAAATTTTATTGATAAAAATTTATCCACATTGATAAATCAAATTAATCTAAACCTAAAAGACGATTTTAAAAATCTCAAGCCAGATATCACAGAGGAAAATATTCAAGCAAGAAGTCGAGGGCTTATTCTTATGGCTTTGGCGAATAAAAAAAATGGAATTGTGCTATCAACATCCAATAAAAGTGAATCTGCAGTTGGTTATTCAACGCTTTATGGAGACATGGTGGGTGCATATGCTCCTATTAAGGATATCCCAAAAACGTTAATTTATAAGATAAGTGAATTTATTAATTCAAATGAAAATATTATTCCGGAAAGAATTATCACTCGTGCACCATCTGCAGAATTGAAACCAAATCAAACAGATCAAGACTCATTGCCGGCGTATAATGAGCTGGATAAAATCATTGAGCTCTTTATTGATGAAGGACAATCGGCAGATAAGATTATTAGCATGGGCTTTAAGGCACAAACAGTGAAAAAAATTGTAAAATTAATATTAAGAAGTGAGTTCAAAAGAAGACAAAGTCCCCCTGGACCAAAAATAACAAGAAAGGCATTTGGAAGAGAGAGGCGTTTTCCAATCACTAATAACTTTTTAGGATAAAAATATGAAGAAAATTGATGCAATCATAAAACCATTTAAATTAGATGAAGTTCGTGAAGCTCTAGCTGAAGTCGGTATTGAAGGCTTAACAGTGACTGAAGTTAAAGGTTTTGGAAGACAAAAGGGTCATACCGAACTCTATCGTGGTGCTGAATATGTAATTGACTTCTTGCCTAAAATGAAACTTGAGATTGTTGTATCAGATAAAATGGTAGACAAAGTAATTGAAACTATAAAAAATACGGCTCACACTGGAAAAATTGGTGATGGAAAAATTTTTGTATCCCCTGTTGAAAAAGCTATTAGAATTAGAACCAGTGAAACGGATGACGATGCAATTTAGCCAAGTAAAATTTTAACTTTTTTAAAATCTTCGATCGTATCTACTCCTATCATTTCCTCACCATGATACTCGATCATTTTAATTGGAATGTTATTGAAAATTGCCCTCATTTGTTCTAATTTTTCAACTTTTTCAATTTTAGGGCTATCTATCTGACAAAAATCATTAATCTGCTTGACTGTATAAGCATAAATACCAAGATGATGATAAATTAGGTCATCAACAAAGTTTTCATCATTTAAATTGCCAATCATGCTTCTTGAAAAAGTTATTGCTTCATTGTTCACATTCAGAGCTACTTTTACATTATTTTTATTCTTATAATCTTCGAAACTTTTAAATTTTTGATATGCGGATACAAATTGGTTCTGATTTGAAATATTTTCAGCAAGCTCATTAATTAATTTAAAATCTACTAGAGGCTCGTCCCCTTGAACATTTACTAACACATGATCATCTTTCAGGGAAAGCATTTGTGCTGCCTCATCAATCCTGTCAGTTCCTGATTGATGAGATTCGGCAGTCATGATAGACATAAATCCAAAATTTTCTGCTATGTCCTTAATATTTTGATTATCTGTAGCAATATAAATGTTAGTGGCTTTTGATTTAGATGCTTGCTCAGCTGTATGGATAAACAGCGGTTTATTCTTTATTTCTAAAAGAAGCTTATTTTCAAGTCTTGTGCTATTTAAACGAGCAGGTATAACAACAGTAAAACTCATTTGATTTTTCTTGCCTCAGATACAAGCATTATGGGGATCCCGTTTTTTATTGAATATGCCAAGCCTGCCCCCTTTGATATTAATTCATTATTTTTTTTATCGTAGACAAGCTTTTCTTTAGTCACCGGGCATACCATTAATTCAAGTAAATTTTTATCCATTTAAAATTTTTCCAAGTAATTTTTTTTCAAACACTGGACACATCCTTGCATCGGATTTTACTACCCAAATATTTTTATTTTTAATATTTGTACATTTCACTGAATCTTTTTCAGTTATAAGATAATTAAAGTTATCTTTAAAATCATTATTTGTAAAATAATAATGATCATCATAAATCCGATATTTAAAATCACATAGTTTTTTTAATGAGTTTATTAGTCGATACGGATAACCTATACCAATTGATAAATGTAGATTGGTTAGCTTATTCAGAGCTATCTCTTCCTTTGTTTTTAAATTAGTTACTTTATGATTAAGAGAAAATTTAAAAAAGTCTTTTTTTGATTCTAAGCTATTTGATAAAACTAAAATATCATTATCATGAATTTTAGATAAGGGTTCTCTAAACGGCCCCGCTGGTAGAAGCAAATGATTGGTGACATAACGATCATCATTTATTAAAATTTTATAATCAAAAAATAAACTTTTATGCTGAAGGCCATCATCTGAAATAATTACATCCGTTTCACTGTATTTTTTTATTAATGCATTTCCTGCCTCAAATCTTGATCTACTTATAAATACAGGAATATTTAATTTTTGTTTCAATAACAGTGCCTCATCGCCTACATCAATAGCGTTTGAATTATCAAAGACTTCTGTTGTATTTTTAAATCTTCCCTTATAGCCACGAGAAATGATTCCAACATTAATATTATTTTTTTTTAATAATTTAGCCAAGTAAATGACAAGTTGGGTTTTACCTGAACCACCAACAATTAAATTTCCTACTACGATCGTTGTGACAGGTAATTTTTTTTGTTTAAAAATATCAAACTTATAAAGACCAGTTCTTAAATAATAGATAAAATAATTTATTAATGAAAGAGGGATCAGTAACCATATTACATTGGCTTGTTTGTAATATTGATCGGTAAAAAATTTCTCAATAGACATGACTTTTTTACGATAATTCTTTTTTATACAGTTTTGAATAGAACCCTTTTTTTCTTATTAGCTCGTCATGATTCCCAGATTCAATAATTGATCCTTTATCAAGAACAAATATCTTGTCAGCATTTTTTACGGTTGATAATCGATGAGCAATAATAATTGATGTTTTGTTTTTCATTAAATGATCTAGCGCATCTTGAACAAGTTTTTCAGACTCTAAATCAAGAGCCGAGGTTGCTTCATCAAGAAGTAAAATTGGGGCATCTTTGATAATTGCTCTGGCAATTGCAATACGCTGCTTTTGGCCACCAGATAATTTAACTCCACGATCACCAACCAAATTGTCCAATTTATTAGGAAGTTTTTCTATAAATTCTCTACAGTTTGATTGATCAATGATTTCATTCAATCTTTTATCAGAAATTTTTCTCGTTTGATTTCCATAACATATGTTATTTCGTATGGTGTCGTTAAATAAAATTGTATCCTGAGTTACTAATGAAAAAAAGCTGCGCAAATTATCAAGTTTTAAATCTTTTATATTTTCTTTATCAACTAAAATGTCACCCTCTTTAAAATCATAAAATCTTGGAAGAAGATTCATCAAGGTTGTTTTTCCTCCACCTGACTTGCCGACTAATGCAATTTTCTGTCCTCTCTTTATTTTTAATGATATTTGGTTCAAAACACTTCTATCATTATCTCCGTATTGAAAAGAAAGATTTTTGATTTCTATATCGCCTTTAACATTAGGTAAAACTTTTTTTCCTTGGTTTTTTTCATTCCGCTCATTTAAAACATTCATAATACTTTTTGCTGCAGCAATACTAACTTGTAATGATTCATTAACTTCAGTTAAGCTTTTGATCGGTTTAATCATCATTAGCAACGCACCAACAAATGCAGCAAATTCACCAGTGGTAAAATTTGCCAACGCATAGTAAACAATTACTCCCAAAGCAATTGAGGCGATAATTTCTATTAACATGCTGTTAAATAGTGAGAGTCTTGCCAATCTAATTTGCATGTTCATATTTTTTTTGACAATCGATGTAAATCTTTGCAATTCATAATTTATTGCACCAAAAACCTTTATAACCCTTTGTCCAGTCACAGCCTCTTCCGAAGCAGATGTCATGTTCCCCATGGTTTCTTGCACCTCAAAACCAAAAGACCTGAGTCGAGGTGATACTTTCTTTAGATACCTAATAATTACTGGTGTCATTAATAAAAAAACTAAAGTTAGAAACCAATCCAAATAAACCATATATATGAATAATGCTATGACAGTAAAAGATTCTCTGATTATGGTTATACCAATTCTAGTTATAACTGCTGATAATTGATCTGCTTCATAAGTTAATTTTGAAACAAGCATTCCTGCATTGTTGTTATCAAAGTATGACACCGGAAGTTTGAGATATTTTTTGAAAGTATCAATCCTGAGATCTGCAACTACACCCCTTGAAGTTTTCCTCATATGATACCCAGACATAAATGATGAACAGGCCCTAATTAGCATAAGAACCATCAGTGAAATGGGCAACATTATTTTTATGATCGAATTTCCAGTATCAAAACCGTTATCAGTAATCTCTTTAAGCAGTGCTAGAAAACCTGTATTGGTTAATGAAAATATCAGCATAAAAAAGATACTCAACAATAAAGAAAATTTATAATTGAGCGCATATCTTAAAAGTTGTTGATAAATTTCTTTGAATTCTGAAAATTTAAGAGGATGTTTTTTTAACTCTGGCATTGAGAGGTTTAATTAACCTTTGTAGCAAAAGTAACTTTATTAAGACCAGACAGTCTAGCTGCCTCCATAACATTTATTACAGACTGGTGGTTGGACATCGCATCAGCATTAATAATGACTGTAGGGAGGTCGTTATTAAATTTTGATTTTAAGTTTTTCAACTCCTCTAGGATGCCGGCAATGGAATTGTCCGTAATTTGTACATCGTTTATAAAGTACTGATTATCACTGGTAATTACAATATCCACTTTATCAAGATCTTTGTCTTGAGGTATTGCCTCAGCAGTTGGAAGATTGATTTTTAATTCACTAAATTTAGAGAACGTTGTACTCACGACAAGAAAAATAATGATCACCAGTAAAACATCTATAAGAGGGATAAAATTTATCTCCAACTCATCTTCTTGAGTGCCTCTTCTGAAATTCATTAGTTATTTTCCTTTATGATGAATGATTTCAACTAAGGTAATGGCCTGTTGTTCCATCTCAACTATAAGTGATTCAACTTTATTTTTAAAAAATCTGTACATAATCATCGCTGGAACAGCTACAACAATTCCTCCAGCTGTGTTGTATAAGGCTATTGAAATTCCTCTAGCAAAAACAGTTACATCGGCACCGCTGCTTGTAAAAGAGCTAAATAATTCAACCATACCAATAATAGTCCCAAAAAGACCAAGAAGCGGAGCAACTGTTGCAATAGTTCCTAAAGTAGATAAATATTTTTCTAATTTATGAAAAACTGCCCTTCCTGTTTCTTCGATTGATTCTTTTATCAATCCAGGAGAGCTGGAGATGTGATCAAGCGCGGTAGCAAATATTTCACCTAAGTAGGAGTGCTCTCTCAACAAATCAATGGATTTTTTATTAACGCCTTTTTGGTCAATTAATGTCCTCACTTCATTCAATAAATTTTTTGGTGCAATTATTTCTGCCCTTAAGGCCCACAATCTTTCAATGATAATTGCTAGAGCAAGAATTGAAGCAAAAATTAAAGGCCAAATTGGCCACCCAGCACCTTGAATAATATTCCACACTCTACAACTCCTTAATAAGCATTAATGTTTCAAAAAGAATATTAACATTTTTTCAATTTTCCATCGACAAACTCAAGTTTGTTTTTAAATTTTTTTAGCACAGATAAGTCATGGGTCACCATTATCAATGAGATCGATTTTTCTTTAGCTAGCTTAATTAGCAAATCAATGACTATCCTAGAATTTTTTTTATCCAAATTTCCAGTAGGTTCATCTGCAAATATAATTTTTGGATCGTGAACAACAGCTCTACACACTGCAACCCTCTGCCTTTCACCACCAGATAATTGATTCGGAAAATGATGCAATCTCTCGCTTAGCCCTACCTGATGAATTAGATTTTTTGCTTTTTTTGTAGCTTTATCATCATCGTACCCATTCAATAATAAAGGTATCTTTACATTCTCTAGAACATTAAAATCATTCAACAGATGATGAAACTGGTATATGAATCCAAATTCTTTTCTTCTAAAAGTAGTCACCTGAGAAGAACTCAAAGAGCTTAAACTCTTTCCTAGAACAGCAACATCTCCCTGATCGAATGTATCCAGCCCGGCAATGATTTGCATAAAAGTTGTTTTCCCTGACCCAGACACACCAGTTATGACTGAAGATTCATTGATTTCAATTGATAATCGATCAAACAGCGGCTTTTCCAAAGATGGAAATCTTTTTGTTAAATTTTTAATCTCAACAACATTACTCATTTTTTAAAATTTCACCAGGATTTAATTTTGCTGCCATTAGGCTGGGGTAAATGGTAGCGAACAAAGACAAGATAATTGATACCAGTATTACAGAAAGTATATCCGTAGGAATAATTATTGAAGGAAGTTCATTGATGTAATAAATATCTTTTGATAAAAATTGAATATTAAACAGACCTTCAATGAACGGGACAATGGTATTAATATTGGACGCAATTACAACTCCAAAAAACAAGCCTAACAAAGATCCTATAAACCCAATAATGAATCCTTGAAAGACAAAAATTCTTATAATTTGAAATTTTGAAAACCCAATAGTCATCAATATTGCTATATCCTTTTTCCTATCCTGCACGCTCATTGCTAATGATGCCACTAAATTGAATGCAGCAACGGCGATAATTAAAGTTAAAATTATGGCCATTACTCTCTTTTCCATTTGAATCGCACTAAAAAAATTTTTATTTTTATTTGTCCAATTATTAATAAATGAATTGATATTCAGATCGATTAGAATTTTTTTTATATCAGACTCAACATTTAACGTTTTATTAGAATCTGTTAATTGAATTTGCATTGCAGAGAATTTAGTTTTTTGATTTTTAAAGAAAATTTTCTGAGCATCTTGAAAATCAATTAGCGCTAAACTGCTATCGAAATCATAAATACCCGCATCAAAAATACCAACAATATGAAATTTTTTTATTGTAGGATAATTTCCGATTGGACTAAAATTGAGTTTAGGAATCAATAATGAAACATCGTCGCCAATATCAACGTTTAATAATCGTGCAAGATCAACACCGATGATAATCTCAAATGGCTTGCTTGAAAATTTTTTAGAGCCTTTGACAACCTTATTTAAAAGCTGGTTAACATTATTTTCATATTGAGGATCTATCCCTTTAACCAGGACCCCCCTATTTACAGATCTATTTGATAAAAGGCCCTCTCCTGAAACATATGGTGAAACTGCTTTCACATGTTTCAAATCAGTGATTTTTTTTATTAATTGATTAATTTCATCTTGATTATCCAGGCCGCCAGTAATTTCAATGTGAGATGTGGCATCAAGGATTCTTTTCTTTAACTCAAAATGAAATCCATTCATAACTGACATCACAACAATTAATGCCATTACACCAATAGATATTCCTAAAATACTTGAGAAGCCAATAAAAGATAAAAAACGATTTTTACTACCATTGATTAAAATTTTTCTGGATACCCAAAAATCTAAAAGTAAAGATTTCATTTGAAAAAAATCATTTATTAAATGATGATGAGTTGATCTGTTAGAATTATGGCATGTTTACAGGGATTATTAAAACAATTGGTAGGATCATTAGTATCAAAGATATTGATACTGACATACAATTGACGATTGAATATGACGGAAAATTTAATATCGAGCTTGGTGATAGCATTTGTGTCAATGGGGCATGCCTGACCATAACAAATTTTACTAGTAATACCCTTGATTTTTACTTATCCCAAGAGACACTTTCGAAAGTAGTTCCTTTTTATTTGCATCAAGAAGTTAATTTGGAAGAGTCATTAAAAATTGGAGATAAAGTTGGTGGCCATTTTGTTTTTGGTCATATTGACTCAAAAGCTACCTTAAAAGACATAAAAAAAGCATCTGATTCGCAAATTTGGGTTATGGAGATTCCGAGCCAATTTCAAAAATTTATAGCTCCTAAAGGCTCAGTTGCGATAAATGGAGTTAGCCTGACAGTAAACAAAGTTGATAAAAACAATTTCTTCCTTAATCTTATTCCTCATACAATAGAGCACACAACATTTAAGAATAATAAAATAAATGATCAATTTAATTTTGAAATTGATATGCTTGCTCGCTATGCATTAAATGGTTAAATTATGTTAGATAATATTGAATCGATAATTGAAGACCTTAAGTTAGGAAAAATGGTAGTCCTGGTTGATGATGAGGATCGGGAAAATGAAGGTGATCTGTTTATTCCAGCTGATAATGTATCACCTGAAATTATCAACTTTATGGCTAAATTTGGTAGAGGGTTAATTTGTCTAACACTCACTGAAGAAAAAGCACGCCAGTTAAATCTGCCCTTGATGGTGCAAGAAAATGAAGCAAAACTAGGTACTAATTTTACTGTTTCCATAGAGGCTGCTGATGGAGTAACGACTGGAATTTCAGCTAGCGATCGATCAACTACAGTCAAAGCTGCCATTCATCCTAATGCAACAAAAAATAGTATTGTTCGGCCTGGACATATCTTTCCATTAATATCACATTCAGGTGGTGTTCTATATCGAGCAGGTCATACAGAAGCTGGTTGTGATTTGTCGCAAATCGCAGGATTTCAACCTTATGGGGTTATTTGTGAAATTCTCAATGATGATGGATCGATGGCTCGTCTCGATGATCTAAAAGATTTTGCAAAAAAACATCATTTAAAAATTGGCTCCATTGCTGACCTCATTGAATATAGAAGAAAAAAAGAAAAACTTATTTTAAGAACTGAGGAGGATGTTGTTTCAACAGCTTTTGGAGAGTTTAAACTTATTACCTATAAAGATAAAATTTCTAATAGTATTCATTTAGCTTTTGTTAAAGGAGAAATTGATCCCAATGATGACGTCATGGTGAGAGTGCATGAGCCATTAACTATTCTCGACTTTATTGTAAAAAATGACAAACATTCATGGACGCCTAATGAAGCTTTTAAAAAAATATCTAAAGAAAAAAATGGAGTCATGTTATTTCTAAATTATGGCTCTTCAACTAATCTGAAGAAAATTGGTGATCTAGACCAGCAGCCAAAAAATAAAGAAAATGATCTGAGAAATTATGGAATCGGCTCTCAAATACTGGTTGATCTTGGTATAAAAAATATGAAACTATTAGCATCACCAAGGAAAATGCCTAGCATGATGGGTTTTGGTTTAGAGGTAAAAGAATTTATAGAAAAATAAAATTGTGTTATTATTCAATGCGTTGAAATACACATACAAAAAATCTAAATTCAACTTTGGTTTTCTTAAACCCTTCCCCACCATTTTTTTTAAATCATGACGAAATTAAATAATTATGATCTTAAAGAAATAAATGAAAAAAAAGGATCAGTACTTGCATTTGATTTGGGTATAAAAAAAACTGGTGTAGCGGTTGGTAATAACGTCCTTAAAACTTCAAGAAATCTGGTTACTTTTTATTCAAAAAATAAAAATCAGCGAATAGACAAAATTAAACAACTTGTTAACGAATGGCAGCCAATATATTTAGTTCTTGGACTGCCATCAAATCAAGATTCAAGCGATAATGAAACGACAAAGTTTTGTTTAAATGCTGCAAAAGAAATCGAAAAAAATATAAATCTGCCCATTTTCTTTGTGAATGAAAATTACAGCTCAACATCTGCTGAAGAGTTAATTAAAAATCTGGGTAATAAAAAACAAAAAAATAATATCTCTCTTGTTGACCAAATAGCTGCAGACATTATATTGCAATCGCACTTCAATGAAGTTGATAAACAAATAAGGTCTTCAAATGCATAACATTCAATTAAATAACGGACAACTTCAACATTTGTTGTGTATTGAGGGTCTCTCAAGACAAATTATTGAAGAAATTTTCGCTAGAGCTGATTCATTTTTAGATCTTGAAAATAACAATGTCAAAAAAACTGATTTATTAAACGGAAAAACAATTTGTAATTTATTTTTTGAAAATAGCACTAGAACCAGAACCACTTTTGAAATTGCAGCAAAAAAACTTTCAGCAGATGTTATTAACCTTAATGTAAGTACCTCATCACAATCAAAAGGTGAGTCTATTCTTGATACGATAAATAATTTAATAGCAATGCATGCTGACATGTTTGTGATTAGACATAACCAGTCGGGTGCTGCTCATTTCATAGCAAAACATATCAATAAAAATATTAAAGTTGTTAATGCAGGTGATGGTTATCATTCACATCCAACTCAAGGGTTATTAGATGCATTTACAATTAGACACTATAAAAAAGACTTTAAAAAATTAAAAATTGCAATTATCGGGGACATTAAGCATTCTAGGGTTGCTCGTTCCGAAATTAATGCGCTGAATATTCTTGGTGTACCAGAAATAAGAGTGATAGCGCCGCAAACTCTAATGCCTTATGGTGTAAAAGATCTTGGGGTAATCCCTTTTGATAATCTTGATCATGGAGTTAAGGATGTAGACGTGATCATGATGCTTAGGTTACAAAAAGAAAGGATGGATAGTGCATTAATTCCAAGCCAAGAAGAATATTTCAAAACATATGGTTTAACATCAAAAAGAGTTGATCTGGCTAATCCTGATTGCATTATTATGCACCCAGGCCCAATGAATCGTGGGGTTGAAATTGAATCCTCAGTTGCAGACTCCAATAAGGCTGTGATCCTTCCTCAGGTCAGTTTTGGAATTGCAATTCGAATGGCTGTTATGTCTTTATTGATGGAGAAAAAATGAAATACCTCATCAAAAATATTAATGTTTTTGATTCTAATAGCGAAATACAAACTAATCAGAATATTTATATCAGTAAAGGCAAGATTGAAAACTTCTCATACAACAAAAATAATAATGACAAGAAATGTCAAATTATCGATGGTGCTAATAAATTATTAGTTCCTGTAATAACAGATCTATATTCAAATCTTAAAACTCCTGGTGAGGAGCATAGGTCAATATTAGATCAAGAGATATCCGCTGCGATTGCTGGAGGGATTACTAATGTATGTTGCCAACCAGCCACCGACCCAGTTCTTGATGAGCCTAGTCTAATAAAGGATCTTATATCAAAAGCAAATAAAATCTTTCCAATCAACATTAAACCATTTGCGGCAATAACAAAAAATTTAGCCGGAGAACAGTTGTCGGAAATGAAAGAGTTATTTGACGCTGGAGCTATCGGATTTTCACAAGCTGAAAAACCCATTATAGATACCAAAGTTCTCTTAAGGGCTTTTGAATATGCCAAAACTTTTGGATTTACTCTCTTTTTGCGTCCAACTGAAAATTACTTATCAAAAAATACTTATGCAAATGAAAGTTCAATTGCGACTAGGCTTGGCTTGAAAGGATCAAATAGAAATTCAGAAATTATTGAAATTTTAAAATATATTGCCTTATCAAAAGACATTGGTACAAAAATTCATTTATCCAAAATTTCCTGTAAAGAGTCGCTTGAAATTATTGAAAAGGCAAAAAATGAAAATATTAATGTAACCTGTGATGTTTCTATCAATCAGCTTTTATTTAGTGAGCAGGATATTGATGGGTACAACACTAACTATCATCTAGTTCCCCCATTAAGATCAAAAATTGACCAAAAAGAAATTTTTAATAATATTGAAAATGATGTAATTGATGCTATTTCATCAGATCACTGCCCAGTGGATCTAGATAAAAAAATGCTGCCTTTCGAAGAATCAGAGCCTGGAGCATCATCCTTTGAAACGTTTCTACCATTGATATTTAAAATTGCACAAGATCAACAAATTAATATTATGAAGTTACTTTCAAAAATTAGTTTGGAGCCGTATAAAATTTTAAACAATAAAAAATATGATCTTAATAAATGCGCAAATATAGATTTTTGTTTATATGACGAATCTCAAAGCTGGATTCCATCTCAAAGCTCAATTAAAACGTCAGGGAAAAATATTCCATTCGAATATGAACTTCAAGGAAGAGTGAGCCATACATTTGTGGATGGAGAAAAAATCTATGAACTTTAGTTTCTAATTACAAAATACTTGCATCATTAAATAGAAGCAATATAATTAGCATTCATTCTTTAATGTTATTTACAGGGGGTAAGAGAGATATGTTAGAAAAATTAATTAATGCATTATTGGGTAAAGATACAAAATCAGAACCAAAGAAACCAGCAGCTAAGAAACCAGCAGCTAAGAAACCAGCAGCTAAGAAAAAGCCAGCAGCTAAGAAACCAGCAGCTAAGAAACCAGCAGCTAAGAAACCAGCAGCTAAGAAAAAGCCAGCAGCTAAGAAAAAGCCAGCAGCTAAGAAAAAGCCAGCGGCTAAGAAACCAGCAGCTAAGAAACCAGCAGCTAAGAAACCAGCAGCTAAGAAAAAGCCAGCAGCTAAGAAAAAGCCAGCAGCTAAGAAATAATCAAATAAAACATATCTCTATTAAAAACCAAGCATTTGCTTGGTTTTTTTTTATAATTACATATGGATTTTAAAAACTATAACCGCATACGAGAAGAAATACAGATTTTTGAAGAAAATCATAATAGAAAAATCAGTTTAATTGCTGTGAGCAAAAAACAATCGATTGAAAAAATTAACAATTTAATCGATTATGGTCACTTAGATTTTGGAGAAAATTATGTACAAGAGGGAGTGGATAAAATTAAAACTATTTCAAACCCTTCTCTTATTTGGCACTTCATTGGCCCGATACAAAGCAATAAAACAAAGCTAATAACAGAACATTTTAATTGGGTTCATAGCATTGATCGGTTAAAAATATATGAAAGAATAAAAAATGAGGCGAATAGCTTAAGGAAAAGAATCAACTTTCTAATCCAAATAAATATTAGTAAAGAAAATACAAAAAGTGGTATTAATATCAATGATCTTGATGGAATTTTAAATGGTATTGATCCAAGCGATGATTACCTATGTTTTAGAGGAATTATGGCTATTCCAAGCAATACCTCAAATATAAACCTCTTAGAAAAAGAATTTTCGCTTTTAAATAAAGCTTATATTTCTTTGAAAGAGCGTTTTCATACCGTTGACACATTATCCATGGGAATGTCTAATGATTATCATTTGGCAATGGATCATGGCTCAACAATGATAAGAGTTGGATCTAAAATTTTCGGAGAACGTATATGACAAAAATAACATTTGTTGGATGTGGAAATATGGCGCAAGCTATGATTTCTGGTCTTCGTGCGTCAAAACAAAAATTTCACATATACGTGATAGAAAAAAATAAAGAATTAAAAAATAAGATTCAACAAGAACTAAAAGTTGAAATTATCGATAATCTAGATCATCTTCAAACCGATATTGTTATCTTATCTGTTAAGCCTAAAGATATAGCTGTGGCGTGTAAAAACCTTAATGTAGATGACTCCGTTGTAATTAGTATCGCTGCAGGTATAGGACTAGACACAATAAAGAACCATCTTAACGGACACCAAAAGCTAGTCAGGGTTATGCCTAATTTAAATGCATTTGAGGGCAAAAGTATTAACGCTATTTACTTTGATGCACTCATTGAACCTGAGGATAGAAAAATTATAGACAGCATATTTTCTAGTATTGGTCATAATATTGTTTTTAATGATGAATCAATGATCGATCAATCGACTGCTGTTTCAGGAAGTGGTCCAGCATATGTTTTTTACTTAATGCAATCATTTATTGAAGCAGCGAATAAGATTGGCCTTCCATTAGAAGAATCCAAGAAGCTGGTTTATGAAACATTTGCAGGCGCATGTGCTACTGCTAAAAAAAATCTTGATGATCTTGATATATTAATTGAAAACGTTTCATCTAAAGGTGGTACAACAGAGGCTGCAATAAAAACATTTGATGAAAGAAATTTAAAAGAAATTTTTAATCAAGCGGTAAAAAATGCATACAGCAGAGCGCTTGAAATAAATCAAGAAAATAAAAATTAATCAATGAAAAAAAAGAACATTATTGTTGGTTTATCTGGAGGTGTTGATTCTGCAGTTACTGCACATATTCTAAAACAACAAGGACATAATGTACGCGGTTTGTTTATGAAAAACTGGGAAGCGGATGATGACGATGAGTATTGTTCTAGTAAGCAAGACTTAATTGATGCCATAAGTGTTGCTGAGAAAATTGGTATCGACATTGAAATTGTTAATTTTGCAAAAGAATATAAAGAAAAGGTATTTAACCTTTTTATAGATGGTTTAAAAAAGGGCTTTACTCCAAACCCTGATATTCTGTGTAACTCAGAAATTAAGTTCGAGGCTTTTTTAAATCATGCAATGCAACTGGGTGCTGATTATATTGCAACAGGGCATTATGCTGATGTTGTTGAGAAAGATGGTTTATTTTATCTTTTGAAAGGTATGGACTCGACAAAAGATCAAAGTTACTTTTTACATAAACTTAACCAACAACAGTTATCCAAGTCAATTTTTCCTTTAGGAAAAATATTAAAATCAGATGTTAGAAAAATTGCTAAAGATAATAATTTACACAACCATGACAGAAAAGACTCAACAGGGATTTGTTTTATTGGAGAAAGACCCTTTGCGGAATTTTTAAATCAATTTATACCAAAAAATCCAGGCGACATTGTCACAGTTGATGGGAAAAATATTGGAAAGCATAACGGTCTTACTTTTTACACTGTTGGACAAAGACAAGGTTTAGGAATTGGCGGAACATCCTCTGGCAGTGGGGAGCCGTGGTTTGTTGCCAAAAAAGATATGAAAGAAAATCAGTTAATTGTTGCTCAAGGAAAAAATCACCCAGCTTTATATCACGATGCAATAGAGGCTGAAGAAATTCACACCATCTCGAATTCGTTTCCAATACAAAGTGTCATTGGTGCAAAAATTAGATACAGACAGCCTGATGCCGCATGCCAAATCAATGAAATTAATTCAGATAGATTGGTTTCATTTTTTGGTCAAAAACAATGGGCCGTAACCCCAGGTCAATATATTGTTTTCTATGACAGCAATATTTGTCTTGGTGGCGCTGTGATTAAATCTGGATTTAATAGTTTTCAATAATTTTCATGAATATTTCTTTTAAAAGGTTACTTGAAAATGAAATTAATCGTAATATTCTCATTGCTTTGAAAGAAGATATTGGTAAAGGTGACCTCACTGCCAACTTTATTGAAAAAAATTCGTTAAGTATTGCTAAAATTTTTTGCAATGAAAATGCTATTTTTTGTGGGAAAGCTTGGCTTAATAAAATTATTAAAAAGCAAAAAAGTTTAAGAATAAAATGGCATGTTAAGGATGGCGACTTAATTCAAAAAGACCACTGCGTTTGTGAAATAAGTGGATCTACTAGAGAAATTTTATCTATTGAAAGAGTATGTTTAAATTTTATTCAAACGCTTTCCGGAACATCGACATTGACCAATCAATTTGTAAATATCATTAAAAAGACGGAATCACAAATTTATGATACTCGAAAAACTATACCTGGTATGAGGTTTTCACAAAAATATGCAGTAAAAGTTGGGGGCGGAAATAATCAGAGATTGGGTCTTTTTGATATGGCTCTTTTTAAAGAAAATCATTTTTCAGTAAATGAGACTTTTGAAACCTTGCTTAAAAAAATTAAAGCTAAAAATCTCATAAATTCAATTCAAATTGAAGTTGAAAACTTAAATCAATTAAAAATTGCCCTTAAATATTCAGTAAAAAATATACTTTTAGATAACTTTTCTCATTCAAATATTAAAAAAGCTATTGGTATGGCAAATAAAAATACTATTTTTGAAATTTCTGGCAATGTGAATCAAAAAACAGTATTAAAAATTGCTGAACTAGGTAAATTAAGAATATCTATTGGTTCTTTGACAAAAAACATTCAAGCTATTGATTTTTCAATGTTAATTGAAGATAAAAAGTCACATGCCACTTGACCAAACCTATGTAAATAGGTTATTTTAGCTGTTTGGTTTAAAAACATAACATGAGCATAAAAAAGTTAACCGGAGCTGAAATTGTTATTCACTCCTTACATAAAGAAAATACAGAATTTGTCTTTGGTTATCCAGGTGGTGCAGTTCTTAATATTTATGATGCCATTTTCCAATTAAAAAAATTCAAACATGTTTTAGTTCGCCATGAACAAGCTGCTGTTCATGCAGCTGATGCCTATTCTAGATCTACTGGAAAGGTTGGAGTGGCGCTTGTGACATCTGGTCCAGGTGCAACAAATGCTGTGACAGGAATTGCTACAGCCCACATGGATTCAATTCCTATGGTTATCATTTCAGGCCAAGTTCCAACCCATGCAATTGGTCAAGATGCTTTTCAAGAATGTGATACGGTCGGAATAACAAGGCCCTGTGTAAAACATAATTTTTTAATCAAAAAAATTGAAGACATTGCCCCAACAATTAAAAAAGCTTTTCATATCGCCAGATCTGGAAGACCTGGCCCAGTAGTAGTTGACATTCCAAAAGATATTACTGCCGAAGAAGCTGTCTTTGAATATCCATCTGAAATTGAATTGAGATCATATCATCCAGTTGAAAAAGGTCATCAGGGTCAAATTACTAAAGCGCTCGAATTATTAATCTCATCAAAAAAACCAATGGTTTACACAGGTGGTGGTGTTGTTTTAGGTGATGCCTCAGAACAATTAACCAAATTAATTAAAAAATTGGGATTTCCAATCACGAGCACTTTAATGGGCTTAGGTGGATTCCCTGCAGATGAAAATCAATTCTTAGGCATGCTCGGTATGCATGGAACATATGAAGCTAATATGGCCATGCAAGAATGTGATGTATTAATTGCTATTGGGTCAAGATTTGATGATCGCGTAATAGGTAATCCAGATCACTTTTTATCAAAACCAAGAAAAATTATTCACATTGATATTGATCCAGCATCGATATCCAAAAGGGTCAAAATTGATATCCCAATTGTAGGTAATGTCAAAAGTGTACTTGAAGATATGAATGAAATTTACTCCACTTTGGAAAAAAATCATGACAAAAAGATTCAATCTGATTGGATGGCTACAATTGAAGAATGGAAATCAAAAAAATCACTCTCATACAAAAACAGTGACAAAGTAATTAAACCTCAGTATGTGGTGGAAGAATTGCATAAAGTTACAAATGGTGATGCATTTATTACATCAGATGTAGGTCAACACCAAATGTGGGCCGCACAATATTATCCATTCAACAAACCTCGTAGATGGCTAAATTCAGGTGGTCTTGGAACAATGGGTGTTGGACTGCCCTACGCTATGGGGGCTCAACTGGCCCACCCTGAAGCTCAAGTTGCTTGTATAACTGGCGAAGCATCAATTCAAATGTGTATTCAAGAGCTTTCTACCTGCAAACAGTTTCATTTGCCAGTAAAAATTATTAATTTGAATAATAGATATATGGGAATGGTCAGACAATGGCAGGAGTTTTTCTATGGAAATCGTTATGCAGAATCATACATGGATGCCCTTCCTGATTTTGTAAAGCTTGCTGAATCATATGGGCATGTTGGTTTACAAATCGAAAAACCCTCAGAGGTTACTGATGCTCTAAAAGAAGCATTTTCTGAAAAAAATAAAGAGCGTTTGGTTTTTCTTGATTTCCTTACTGATCAAACTGAAAATGTTTATCCAATGGTACCAAATGGCAAAGGATTATCTCAGATGATCTTATCTGAGGACTTATAATGAGACATATTATTTCTTTACTGATGGAAAATGAAGCTGGTGCGTTATCGAGAGTTGCAGGTCTTTTCTCAGCTAGGGGCTACAACATTGAGTCTTTAACGGTGGCTCCTACTGAAGATCCCTCTTTATCAAGAATGACTATTGTCACCTCTGGTTCTGATGATGTTATCGAACAAATAATTAAACAACTTAATAAATTAATTGATGTTGTTAAAGTTTTAGATTTAAATGACGGAAAACATATTGAAAGAGAATTAATGCTTGTAAAAGTAAAGGCAAGCCACCAATACCGCGAAGAAATGAAAAGAATTAGTGATATTTTCAGAGGAAGGATCATCGATGTCTCTGATAATACATTTACAATAGAAATTACTGGATCATCTACTAAATTAGATGCTTATCTTGATAGTTTGGACAAATCAGCAATTGTTGAAACTGTTAGAACTGGAGCATCCGGAATTGGTAGAGGTGATAGAATACTGAAAATTTAATTTAGGATAAAAAAATGAAAGTATATTACGATCAAGATGCTGATTTGAACATCATAAAAAATTTAAATGTAACCATTGTTGGTTACGGCTCACAAGGCCATGCTCATGCGGCTAATCTTAAAGACTCAGGTGTTAATGTCACAATTGGTCTTAGAAAAGATGGGTCATCATGGGCCAAAGCTGTAAATGCAGGTCATGCTGTTAAAGAGGTAGCAGATTCTGTCAAAGATGCTGATATCGTAATGCTCCTTATTCCCGATGAAACTATGGCAGCTATCTATAAGGAACAAATTGAACCAAACTTAAAATCTAATGCTACACTCGCCTTCGCACATGGTTTTAATGTGCATTATAAATTTATTGCACCAAAAGATGATGTTGATGTAATCATGATTGCACCCAAAGGACCTGGGCACACAGTGAGATCAGAATTTCTCAAAGGTGGAGGTGTTCCAACACTGATTGCTGTTTATCAAGATAAGTCTGGACAAGCTAAAGAAAAGGCGCTTTCTTACGCTATGGCGAATGGAGGAACTAAAGGTGGCGTGATTGAAACAGACTTTAGGGAAGAAACAGAAACTGACTTATTTGGTGAGCAAGCAGTTTTATGTGGTGGAGCAGTTGAGCTTGTAAAAGCTGGTTTTGAAACTCTAACAGAAGCTGGTTATGCGCCTGAGATGGCTTACTTTGAATGCTTACATGAACTGAAGCTAATCGTTGATTTAATGTACGAAGGTGGAATTGCCAACATGAATTATTCAATATCTAATAATGCAGAATTTGGAGAATATGTCACTGGCAAAGAAGTCATTAATGCTGAATCTAAAAAAGCAATGAAAAAAGCATTAGAGAATATTCAAAATGGATCATATGCCAAACGTTTTATTGATGAAGGTAATGATGGATACCCAGAAATGACAATTCATAGAAAAGAAAACGATGATCATCAAATTGAAAAAGTTGGATCTCAATTAAGATCAATGATGCCTTGGATTTCAAAAAATAAATTAGTTGATCAATCTAAAAACTAATGAACAAAAATTATCCCATTCTTGCTCGTGAGGGTTGGTCGTTTATTACTCTCGCGATCATGTTTTTTATAATATCATTTTATTTTATCAATCCCGTCATTTCTGGTTTGTCAGGAATTATTTGTTTATTCATTATTCAATTTTTTAGAGATCCGCAAAGAAAAATTGTTGCAAAACCGAATGAAGTTGTATCTGCTGCAGACGGAAGGGTAATTGCTATTGAAAAAACAAATGATCCTTATAATAAAAGAGAGGCAATAAAAATTAGCGTATTCATGAATGTTTTTAATGTTCATTCTAATAAAGCACCAATTTCTGGAAAAGTAATTAATAAAATTTACAAACCTGGAAAATTTCTTAACGCTGCTCTAGATAAAGCATCAAGCGAAAATGAGCACTGTGCTATTACAATTAAGACATCTAATAATCAAATTGTTACTTCTGTTCAAATAGCTGGTTTAATTGCTCGAAGAATTCTATGTTACGCGAATGAAGGATCAGAACTAGAAAAAGGTGATCGATATGGTTTCATTCGTTTTGGTTCTAGAGTGGATCACTACATTCCAATTAACTCTGAGGTAAAAGTAAAGTTGGGTCAAAAGGTTAAAAATACTGAGGATATTCTTGCAGAAATTTAATTTATAGCCTCCACAAATTTCCACAATTCATTTAAAGCGGTTGAATATACATCTTTTTTAAAATCTACCACTTCCTTGAGAGGAAACCAGAAATTTTCCCATTTCCAGTCATCAAATTCTGGTGAGTCATGTAGGTTCAAATTAATTAAGTCATCAGATCCAATAAATTTTAATAAAAACCAGATTTGTTTCTGCCCTCTATATTTTCCCTGCCAATAAGTCTTCACAAACTTCTCTGGAACATCGTATCTTAACCAATCAGATGATCTACCTACTATCTCAAAGCTATTTTTACTTAAGCCAACTTCTTCATAGACCTCACGATACATTGCCTGCTCGGGAGTTTCCCCTTTTTGAATACCCCCTTGAGGAAATTGCCAATTATCTTCATTAACTCTTTTGGCCCAAAGAATTTTATTATCTTTATTAATTATTACTGAAGCCACATTCGGCCTATATCCATCTTCATCAATCATTGTTAAACTTCTATAAAAACGTAAACTTAATAATCTAATTTTTTCATATTAATTGACTTTGATAAATAATTTTTTAAAATTTTTTTTTCTGTTCATATTTCTTGTAATCTTTCAAGGCTGTAAACAGGAGTCATTTGCAATTATTACCAACCAAGGCGAGGATACAATATCGATTGTCGATTTACAAAATCTAAATATCATAAAAACAATACAAACCAATCCTGGGCCACTGGCAGTTGAGATTCTCAAAAATAATTTAGCAATAATTTCAAATACAAAAAATGAATCTTTGCAGTTAATAGATCTAGATAGCCTTAAGATTATTGACACCATAAATTTGGGCTTTACTCCACTAGGGATTGTTTATGTTGAGGGTAAAGATTTACTTTACATATCTTCATGGTATGAAAATAAATTATATTACTACAATACCAATACATGGGAACGAGATGGTGTCATCCCAGTTGGAAAGACACCATCTGGAATCATCTACGACAAAAAAAGAGATCGAATTATCGTGTCTAATAGAGATGAAAATTTGTTAACGATTATTCAAGATAATAAAGTTATTAAAACTATTGAGGTTGGTGACCACCCCTTTGGTGTTTACTTGTTAGAAGACTCTGTATTCTCTGTGAATGTATATTCCAACGATGTATCAAAAATAAATTTAAACACTTATGATTCATCTAAATTTAATGTTGGGGACCACCCATATAACATTATTTCGTCCGATCATTACCTTTTTGTCACAAATACTCAAGATGATTCTATTAGCGTTATAAATAAAGATGACTTTTCTATACTAAAAACCCTAAAAACTGGAGAGGTCCCTGAAAATCTTGGCCTTGATTTATTAAATAATCAATTAATTGTGACAAATTGGGGATCAAATTCCATAAGCATTTTTAATTTAGATACTTTAAAATTAAAAAAAGAGATACCTACAGGTAGAGAAAGCCGCTCATTTGGAAATTTTATTTGGGCAAAATAATTAAAACTAATCTGTATTATAGTAAGATGATGATTGTTTTGAAATAAGTTAAGGATTATCAATGAAAAAAATAGTATTACTCATCACCTCACTTTTGTTTGCATTCACTATCTTTGCGCATGGTCCAACCCCGCAAAAAGTGCAAAAATCAGTAAAAATTGCTGCTAGCCCTGATAAGGTTTGGGAAGTCGTAAAAGATTTTGATAACGCTAATAAATGGCTTCCATTCGTATCTGACATCAAAGTTGAAGTTAAAGGTGAAGATAGATTTCGGACTTTAACTTTAAAAGAAGGTGGCAAAGTTTTAGAAAGATTAAAAGGTATCGATGATGACTTAATGAAAATTAAGTTTGAAATTGTAGAAGGTGATGTGCCGGTTGCTGACTGTAATATGTATATTACTGTTGCTAAAGGTGCCAATGATAATGAGTCTGAAGTTCAGTGGACTGCAAGATTCTATAGAGTATATAAACTAAATCCTCCTATTCCAGAAGGTCAGGATGATGAGTCCGCTTTAAATGCAATGAATGCTGTGGTAGATGCAGCATTACCTGAATTGAAAAAATTTATTGAATCAAAATAAAGATTTTTAATATTGCTGCATATTAATTCTGGATCTGCGTCTAATAAAATACTTATTTGGTTACATGGGTTAGGCGCAGATTCAAATGATTTCGCTCCCTTTTTTTCTAATTCCTGTTTTAATGAATACGAAATTATTCTCCCAAACGCTCCACATCGAAAAATAACCTTAAATCAAAATTTTGAAACGCGCGCCTGGTTTGATATGAAAAGCTTAAATCTAGATGATTTGGATGAAGAAGACTTTATGAAATCATCAAAAATATTAGATGCGATCATAGTAGATAAATTAAAAAAAAATCCAAAAACTAAAATATATATAGGTGGTTTTTCTCAAGGGGCGGCATTGTCAATTTTTTATGGTCTAAATAGTATTTATAAAATTAAC
>Ga0181605_10000994_pt1 | contig 27730 bp, 24 predicted proteins | sample 041ome_11_FD_148676 | JGI IMG/M metagenome (GOLD analysis project Ga0181605, IMG submission 148676) | Coastal salt marsh microbial communities from the Groves Creek Marsh, Skidaway Island, Georgia - 041411US metaG (spades assembly) | ecosystem: Environmental > Aquatic > Marine > Intertidal zone...
AGCTATATCAATTCCCATGTCCTTACTCCCTTTGACTTCGCTCACTGAGCAAAGCCCGAGGGCATTCGGGCACATCAACACACAGGCTTACGGCAAAACAAAAGTCCAGTCCGAAGAGGAGCTGTCAGAGGTTAGGCTGCCGATGCTGAAATGGATGCGTCTGCGAGTACCTTGGCGCCAGAAATTGGAGGCGTAAAATTAGGCTGCGCTAGCAACTCGATGCGAGTTTTAAATCGTCTCCTAGCACCCTGATGGCAGCTATGCAGGCAAAGCGAACCTTGGATCTCCGTAAACATTAGACTGCATGAGGCCGCAACTTTTCTACCTCTGTCCGATATGGGGTAGCTCCAGCAGGTAGATCTGGCACAATGACAGCGTCTTGATAATGCAGTTGCTTTATGAGCACTGGAAGCAGTCGCTTATACGCTGCAAGGATTGACGGTTCTGGTCGCGGGACATCATGTTTGATCAATTCATGTAGTTTTGGCAAGTTATAATAGGGGACCATTGTGAACATGTGGTGTTCTAAATGATAATTCATATTTAAGTAGATGAATCGGCTAACAGGGTTCATCAACACGGTGCGCGTGTTCAGGCGGTGATCGGAAACGTTTTCGGCTAGACCGACATGCTGCAATAAACCCGTCAATACATGGTGCCATGCACCGTAAAGACGCGGAAAACCTATCAGCATAAGCGGCAAAAGAGAAGTCATCAAAACTGCCGCCGCAATGGTGCAGCCATAAATAAAAAGCCAAATGCGAGCGACACGGAAGACCTTGGCGTGATCCTTTGCGGCAACATACGTGGCTTCTTCAGGATCAATTCGACCACTGGCGTGCAGGATCATGCGCTTGAAAGCGATGTAGACATCAACGACCCCGACAAATGCCAAAGCGATGCGTGCCAAATCTGGTGGACGCATTGCAACGATTTCGGGATCACGCCCCACTATGATTGTATCTGTGTGATGGCGCACGTGGCTGGCCTGCCAGATTGCGGGGTTGCGCATTATCATAAAACTAGCGAGTTGATAGACTGCATTGTTCATCCAAGTGGTTTTGAATGCGGTCTTATGACCACATTCATGCCAACGCGAGTCTGCTGCAGACCCATAAAGAACACCATAAACCAACCAGAAAGGCACGGACCAAACCGATGGCCAAAATGCGACCGCACATCCAGCACTTACAATCATCATACCGAGCCATATTGCTGTGTCGCGTATCGCAATCGCATCAGATTTTTGCATCAGGTTCCGAATGTTGTGTGGATCAACATCGGGACGGAACCACTTTGGATTGGCCGTTCCATTCTCGATCGCCAAACGCCCCGTATCGACGGAAAGTTGATAATTAGTGTTCATAAGAAAAGCGTAGCGACACGATCTGGCGTCGTCAATATGGGCTCAAAGCAGCGCTTCGCTGCAATTTGAATAAACGACTGTTTAGTCCAAGATCTGAAGCTGAGAAACGAAGCCAAGGGCCGTGGGCATTGAACCACGCACCTTCGACCTATTTTCAACGTTGCCTGGGCTAAGTTGGAGCAAGACGGTTTTGCTCGAACTGTGGTCGGTGGATCAACCGCAGGGTTGCTGCGCCCAATCGCTACCGCTAAGCCACAGCAATGCGGGCTCGGGCCCTCGATCCATGGGCCACGCGTCTTAGACCTTGGTGCTTTATTATAAGCCTTGTAAATTCATTCGTCGGTAATTTTGTCTGGTAACGCCGCCTCTGCTCAAGCACCAAATTCAAGCTGAACCGAGCCCCTCCTCTTGATGAGTGGCGCCAATTGTTGAGTGCATATATTCAAGGGGCACTAGCAATCTGACGCGAGTTCTCCTTCGCCTGACAGCAGCCTCTAAAGCTGAAATTTTTAGTGAAGTCTCAGTTCCAATTTTGAAGAGGTCAGTCGCGCTTATTATTGGCTCTATCCGCCTATCGGCCAGTAGCTGGCGAAAACTTGCCCTATGATTTACTTGATTATGCGCTCAAGTTAAATTAACATGCTAGTATGGTTAGGAGTGGACAGCCACGCTAAAATTGAGGACAAAATGCCCGCGCATATAGCCCGTTATTCAGTCCATGATATTCGTTTTCCAACCAGCCACTCTCTGGATGGATCAGATGCGATGAACAAGGCCCCTGACTATTCAGCGGCGTATGTGGTGCTGCATGTCGATGGTGGGGCCAATGGCCACGGCATGACCTTCACAATTGGCCGAGGCAATGAGATTTGCTGTGCCGCAATTGCGGCCGTTGCAGATCTTCTGGTCGGAAGAGAGATCGAAGGGTTGTTTGCTGACATGGGCGCCACGTGGAAGCTTATCACAGGTGATAGTCAGTTGCGTTGGACCGGCCCTGAAAAAGGTGTGATCCATCTCGCAGCGGCGGCGGTCATTAATGCGGTCTGGGACATGTACGGCAAGCACTTGGGCCAACCTGTTTGGCGATTGATCGCCGGGATGGCGCCTGATGAGATGGTTTCACTCGTTGACTGGCGTTATCTTTCTGATGCTTTGTCACCATCGGAAGCTATAGAGCGACTACAAGATCGCGCTTCTGGCAAAGAAGCTCGGATGCTCGAAATGGAAACCACAGGCTATCCTGCGTACACGACATCCGCTGGTTGGCTTGGCTATTCTGACGACAAGATCAGGTCTTTGATGCGAGCGGCATTAGCCGATGGTTGGACCCATTTTAAGATGAAGGTTGGCGGAAACCTTGAAGACGATTCTAGGCGCGCAGCGATTATTCGGAGCGAAATTGGGCCAGACCGGTTTCTTATGATGGATGCTAACCAGGTCTGGGGTGTGCAAGAAGCGATCACTAACATGGACAGATTGGCTGAGTTTGACCCATGGTGGATTGAAGAGCCGACTAGCCCCGATGATATTTTGGGCCACGCGCGAATTGCACGTGCAGTTGCACCGATCAAAGTAGCAACTGGAGAGCATTGCCACAATGCCGTGATGTTCAAACAGTTGATGCAGGCTAACGCTATCGACGTATGTCAGGTAGACAGTTGCCGACTGGCCGGGCCCAACGAGATCCTGGGCGTCATGCTGATGGCTGACAAATTTGACATCCCGGTTTGTCCACATGCAGGCGGGGTCGGGCTTTGCGAGCTAATTCAGCACATGAGCTTTGTGGATTACATCGCAGTATCAGGAAATCTGGAAAACCGGGTGCTCGAATATGTTGACCACCTGCATGATCATTTCCTCGATCCCGTGCGCACAAAAAACGGGTATTACCTAACGCCGCAAAAGCCGGGCTTCTCCGTCGAAATGAAGGCTGATAGCATCGAAAGTTATACATTTCCGACAGGGAATGTATGGGCGAGCTAAGTCGGAGATGTATTGGTGCTGACAACTTAGTCCTTGGATGCCCTTCTCCATTTTTTGACCTTCTACCATCGATACTGTAGGCAGATAGCTTAATCTAGAGCCGGGCTGGTTTCCTGATGAAATAATGTCGCCGAGCTGCAGGCTCATGGCTCTTCTTTTGATGTTGTTAGCCACTTGTAATAGCCAAAAAATCAAGCTAACATTCTAGCATGTCAACAATTGAGATTTCAGTCCCTTTGACGCCTTTATCTTGCTACAACGGCACCTTGTCGAGCCGCGTCTATCATAGCCTGAAGGACGCGATTTTATCACTGGCTTATGAGCCTGGGCAAATCATGCGCAAACAGGATATCTGCGAACAATTAGATATTTCTCGTAGTCCGGTATCTGAAGCGGTGACGCGGTTAGCTGCTGAAGGTCTGGTTGATGTTATTCCGCAGGCAGGCACCTTTGTTGCTCGATTTTCGATGGCTGAAATTCGAGAAGGAGCATTCTTACGCGAAGCGTTGGAAATCGCCGCCGTAGAGCGTGTTGCAAAAACTATTAATGATGATCAAGTCAAACTGCTCCAAAGAAATCTTCGGGTTCAACAAGCCTTTGTGGATGACCTAGACGTCCAGGGTTTCTACCAATTAGACAGCGAAATGCACAATTTGATCTTAGGCTTTACTAATTACCGGCGCCTGGCTGTGATGGCCCAAACAAGTTGGCTTCAAGTCAATAGAGCGCGGCAATTAATTCTGCCAAACCAAGATCGGGTGGCTGAAACGCTTGCCGAGCATAAAGCCATCGTTTCAGCGCTGCAAGCGCGTGACCCAACAGCGGCGCGACAGGCGACAAAGAAGCATTTGGGCCAATTGCTTTTTCACTTAGAAGCTATTGAGCTTGATCGTCCAGAATTGTTTGACAAGAAATGACTCGCGCCAATCGCCCTCGCTACGCGGCTCGCCTAAATGCATTCAAGCAGCTTTCACCTGGATCAGATGTGAAAGACTGGATCGTGGCTGCTGGCCAAGTTGGGGGTTTAGGGGCGGCGGACCTGAACTTTCCTGATCATTTCGCCGCGCATGACGCTACCCAGATGGCAAATTTTTTGAGCGATGCTGAGCTTGCGCTGAACGGCGTTGCGATGCGGTACTATACTGACCCGGGATTCAAGCTAGGTGCTTTTACGCACCCCGATCTGGCTGTTCGCAAAGCGGCTCTCGATATTACCAAACAAGGCATCGATGTTTGTGCTGCGATGGGTGGCAAGACGGTCACACTTTGGATGGGACAAGACGGTTTCGACTATGCCTTTCAGATGGATTACGCCGCCGCATGGGATCGAACAATTGAAACTATTTCAGAGTTATGCGCCCATAATCTCGCCATAGATATTGCGATAGAGTACAAACCAAATGAACCGCGTGCCTACGCACTCATGCCCGATATAGGCACGACATTGCTGGCCTGTAAGGAAGTCAGTGCACCCAATCTTGGGGTCACTCTTGATTTCGCCCATGTACTCTACGCTGATGAAATGCCTGCTCATTCGGCCGCGCTGATCGGTCGACATTCACGAATGATCGGGCTGCATTTGAATGACGGCTATGGCAAACGCGACGATGGACTGATGGTTGGATCGGTTCACGCAATCCAAACAGTTGAGCTTTTGGTAGCCATGTTACGGATGAACCAGACCGACGTGATCTACTTTGACACCTTCCCTGATATGGGTGGCTTAAATCCAATAGAAGAGGCGCGTACCAACGTAGCATTGACTGACCGTTTGATGGATATTGCAGAGGTGCTTGCTGATGATGCAATGCTTGCGGATGCAATCGATAAACAAGACGCTGCCCAATCGCATCGCATAGTCGCAAAAGCGCTGTATGGCTCATGAGTCTTTTGGTTGTAGGCGCATTGCACTGGGATGTCGTAGTGAGGGCTCCTCGATTGCCTGAATTGGATGAAACTCTTCGTGGGCAAGAGGTTGCCTATCAATTTGGCGGCAAAGGCGGCAATCAGGCCATTGCGGCAGCCAAGGCAGGCGCGCCTGTGAATTTTGCTGGGCGCATTGGCGCCGACGCAGCTGGTAAGTCCATGCTCAAGAAATTGGAAACGGCAGGTGTCGATGTCAGCCAGCTTCAGCGGGGGCTAGGGTCATCAGGTATGAGTGTTGCGATTGCTACCGAAGGCGGAGACTACGGCGCGGTGATTGTATCGGCTGAAAATCATGCGTTTGATATGTCTGAATTTAAAATTCCATCGAATTGCTCGATGGTGTTGTTGCAGAATGAAATGGCTCGAGGTGCTTTCGCTGCCTTTGCCAATGCGGCCCGTGCAAAGGGTGCTCAGGTACTTTGGAACGCCGCGCCGGCCAAAGAGATTCCAATCGCTGATTTTGCTTTGGTCGATACGCTTATAGTGAACCGGCTTGAAGCTGCGGACCTCATAGGCCACGAGCACAATGGGTTAAGTCCCGCGGCCACGCTGGCAAAACTTGCTGAACTGGCGCCAGACGCGGAAATCATCCTCACGATGGGGGGCGACGGCGCGGCTTTTTCTGCACCAGGGAAGCCTTGTGAAGTGCAAAAAGCGTATTCGGTCGACGTGATATCAACGCATGGAGCCGGAGATGTTTTTGTTGGCACCTACGCTGCTAGCAGATTACGCGGGCTATCCTTATCTGAAGCGGTGTCCGCAGGACAAAAGGCTGCTTCCAACCACGTCAGTCAAAGTCGATAGAACTTCTTGGCTGTACCACCAAAAACCCTATCCTGCGCGGCCTTGGGCAGATCCGCTGTTAATGCGCGCGCAGCCGAATGCCAAGCGTCGTAGCTGGCCTCAAGGCGACAGACTGGCCAGTCGGACCCCCACATTAATCGCTCAGACCCAAAGACCTTCAGTAGGTGCTCAACGTAGGGCTGCATTTTCTCAAGTGACCAACCATCGGACTCCGTGACTAGTCCGGAATATTTGCAGTACGCGGTGGTCTGGTCGGCTAGACGGCTCATTCCATCGGCCCAATGGGTAAAGCCGTCCACGGAATGGTTGCGGATCTGGGGTTTCATACAATGGTCAATGACGATCCGCATGTCGGAATATCGCGTGAAAAGCGTCAAAAAGTTCTCAAGATGTTGAGGGAAACCCAAAGCATCGAATGTTAAATCGCACTCGATGATCAATTCATAAGCCCATTGAATGTCGTCTCGTAGCATCCAGTCCGTATCCGGTATGTCCTGGATCATCGGGCGGACGCCCAAAAATTTTGGGTGTTTGGCCAACCTGCGCAAATGATATGCATGCTCTTGATTTTCGAAATCGATCCAGCCGACAACCCCGGCGATTCGAGGCGATGCATCTGCAATGCCCAACATATACTCAGTTTCTTCCACCGTCGCCGCGGCCTGAACAAGAACAGTTTGATCAATCCCAGCCGCCAACAGGTGAGGCTCTAAATCTCGTGGGCCGTACACCCTAGCGAGGATTTCATTGTCCATTGGCATCCAATCGTAGTCCCCACGTTTTGGATTCCAAAAGTGTTGATGGCTGTCAATTTTCACGTTCATGGCGTGTCACTACGAAGCAAACCAGCTGCTTTCAGATCAGCCCACAACACATTGGGAATATTTGCGCTTTCTGCGGCAATGTTGCTATTCATTTCTGTTAGTCCTTGCCCGCCAGGAATCACAGATACAATCGAGGGATGGTGCAACGGAAACTGAAAGGCGGCATCGACCAGACGCACACCATGGCGCGTACAGATACTCTCAATCTCACCGACACGTTGTAGGATTTCGTTTGGCGCGCGCTCGTAATTATAATAGGCACCGGGTTTTGGACCCGTAGCCAAAACACCAGAATTATATGGCCCACCTATGACGACTCCGATCCCGCGTTTTTGACACAACGGTAGGAAACTCTGCAACGCTTCTTGCTCCAAAAGAGTATAGCGCCCGGCGAGCAGGAACAGGTCGAAATCCCCACGCTCCGCCAACCATTGGCATGGTTGCCATTCGTTTACGCCTGCGCCGAAGGCCTTGATCACGCCCTGATCCCGAAGGGACATTAGCGCATGATAGCCACCATCCATCAGTTCGGCCAACTTTGTGTTAAGCACCTCCTGAGAACCATGGTTTGCCAGATCTATGTCATGGGCAAAGAGAATATCAATTCGGTCAACGCCTATCCGTTCAAGACTGAACTCAACCGACCGCATCACCCCATCGTAGGTATAATCATAGACTTCGTTCCTTGCAGGGACATCAAACCACTTATCAAGTCCATCGCGTTTGTCCTGGGTAGTGGCCTTCAGCAAACGTCCGACTTTGGTTGAAAGGACGTAGCTGTCCCGGTCCTTGCCGTGCAGCAAAGGATTTAGCCGCGTTTCTGACAGACCGAGTCCGTATAGTGGTGCAGTGTCGTAATAACGCACGCCGGCATCCCAGGCACGGGTCAGAACTGCATGCGCCTCTTCATCGCTGATGGCGCGATACAAATTGCCTAGCGGAGCCATGCCCATGCCGAGCTTTGTGAATTTCAGGCCTCCATTTCCTAATCGGTCCCAGTGTTTAGTTTGCAATGTCATTTGCGTGTTCCTCCAACTGACATGCTAGTATGAATAATACTGGACTGCACCTACAAAATTTTGCATCATGGCAGAAATTTTAGGGGGCATACATGCAGCGTTTTGAGACCGTATTTGGAACACAAAAACCAGTGATTGCGATGGTGCATCTAGGCGCACTTCCAGGGACACCGTTGCACGACAAAGAACTTGGTCTGGTAGGGTTGGTCGAAGCCGCAAGAGCTGACCTCGCTGCACTTCAGTCAGCTGGAGTGGATGCTATCATGTTTGGTAATGAAAATGACCGCCCTTATGAATTTTCTGTCGACACCGCCAGTACTGCCACAATGGCCTATGTGATTGGGCAACTTCGCGATCAGATTACCGTGCCATTTGGCGTAAATGTCCTTTGGGATCCACGCAGCACTATTGCGCTGGCGGCAGCAACCGGTGCTGCCTTTTGCCGGGAGATATTTACGGGGACCTACGCAAGTGACATGGGATATTGGGCACCGGATGCAGGCAGTGCAATGAGATATCGCAAGCAGTTGGGACGCGATGATCTTTTCATGCTTTACAATGTAAGCGCAGAGTTTGCTGATAGTCTTGATCGGCGTCCCTTACCAGATAGAGCTCGCTCAGCTGTTTTTTCCTCCGTTCCTGATGCTGTCCTTGTCTCGGGCCAAATCACCGGTGAGGCTGCAAGGATGGAAGATCTCGAAGCCGTTAAGGTGGTGCTGCCAGATATACCAGTTTTGGCAAATACCGGTGTCAAACACGACACCGTGGCCGAGGTTATGCGAGTGGCGAATGGATGTATCGTTGGGTCGTCACTTAAAGTTGATGGCGATACCTGGAACGCGGTCGATCCGGACCGCGCTCGAGACTTTATGGACCGCGCAAAGGCTGCCCGATGATTGCGGATAATTTAAAGGCATTGATGCAGATTCCAGGCCTCTCTGGCCACGAGCACCGGGTTGCCGCCGCGATATCCAAAAGAATGCCAATCACCTGTGAAACAGACACACTAGGCAATCTGATAGCAACATTCCCCGGCAGCAATCCGTCTGTGATGTTGTTTACGCACATGGATCAGCTTGGTTTTATTGTCCGCAAGATTGAAGATGATGGATTGATCCGCATACACCGGATGGGAGGAGTGCCGGAACGCGCGCTTGCGTCCCAGTCAGTTGTTCTCAGTACAGCCGACGGGCGCGATATTCCTGGTATAATCGCCAACAAAAGCCATCATGCAACGCAAATGGATGAGAAATACAAAGTTGTGCGTGCTGCTGACCTCTACATAGACACAGGCCACAGCACCAAGGCAGCGGTTGAGAAAGCGGGTATTTCAATTGGAACACCGGTTACTTATGTGCCCAATGTTGTCGAGCTCGCTGAGGGGCGGATAGCAGGCACTTCTGTGGATGATCGCGCCGGATGTGCCGTCCTTCTTGACGTAGCAAAAAGTCTTACAAGGCGGGACGGTGGACCGACCGTTCATATCGTCTTTTCCACGCAAGAAGAGTTCAATCTTCGCGGTGCTTTGAGCGCCGCGCAGGCTTTAAAACCAGATATAGCCATCCAAATAGACCTGATGTTAGCAAGCGATACACCGGATGCGGTTGACTTGGGAGAGATGTATCTCGGCTGTGGTCCAGGCATGAGTATGTACAGTTTTCACGGACGCGGAACCTTGAATGGCGTACTGCCACATCCTGCGTTGGTATCACTGTTTGAACACGCGGCAAAGGACGCAGGCGTAGGATTGCAAAAATCTGCACAGGTTGGTGTTTTGACAGACCTTAGTTATGTTCAGCATGTCGGAAAAGGTGTTGCCGCCATCGATTTGGGATTTCCAATGCGTTATAGTCATTCTTCGCTGGAGGTCTGCCAGTTAAGTGATCTGGAAGACCTGGCCGCTTTGCTTGTTGCAGGGCTTGCGCGCATCGGTCCAGACTTTTTATTAAAGCGTTGGGTATGAGCTACACTCTTGGAATCGACATCGGTACGTTTGAGACTAAAGGCGTTTTGGTTGATGCCGCAGGCGTTGTAATTGCAACAGCGCGCCACCGGCATGAGATGATTGTTCCGCAGCCCGGCTGGGCTGAACACAGGCCTCTAGAAGATTGGTGGGGCGATTTTGTTAAAGTCACGAAAGAACTGATTGCCAATGCTGGCTGCGCATCGGAACAGATCAAGGCAATTGCTTGCTCAGCCATTGGCCCTTGCATGTTGCCCGTGGACGCAAACGACGCCCCATTGATGAACGGGGTGCTTTACGGCGTCGACACCCGCGCGATTGCTCAGGTTGAGGCTCTGACAGCACGCATCGGGGAAGATCTCATCCTGGAGCGTTGCGGCAATGCGCTGACCTCTCAGTCCGTTGGACCAAAAATCCTATGGCTAAAGGAAAAACGGCCGGACCTTTATGCCAAGACAGCTAAAATCCTCACTTCCACCAGCTTTCTGGTACAGCGCTTGACCGGTGAATACGTAATCGACCATTACACGGCGGCAAATTTTTCACCTATATACGACGTAGGTACGCAGGATTGGTGCTTTGATCTAGGGCCTGAGATCGCAACGCCAGAAATGCTACCACGTCTTTTGTGGTCGTCGGAAATCGCGGGGTACGTCACCAAAGAAGCCGCAGAGGCGACTGGGTTGGCTATAGGCACGCCCGTAACAGCAGGCACCATTGACGCCGCTGCAGAGGCCCTGAGTGTTGGTGTGGAATCACCCGGCGATATGATGATGATGTATGGTTCAACTATCTTTATCATTACCCTTACGCAGGATCGGGTTCGTGATGGTCGGCTTTGGTATGCGCCTTGGCTCTTTCCTGGGCAACATGCTTCGATGGCGGGGTTGGCAACCTCTGGAACGCTGACACACTGGTTTCGCGACCAGTTCGCCCGCGATTTGCCACTTGACACGGCCTTTACTACGCTCGCGTCAGAGGCAGACAAAGTTCCGCCAGGTTCTGAAGGGTTGCTGTTCCTGCCTTACTTCTCTGGCGAGCGCACACCTATCCATGATCCACAAGCCAAGGGCGCGTTCTTTGGATTAAACCTTACACACACAAGGGGAACTATGTACCGGGCTTTGATCGAGGGCATTGCGTTTGGGACCGCCCATGTAGTGGAAACTTATCGCGAAGCTGGAGTTGGGCTGGACCGTATTCTTGCTGTGGGCGGGGGCACAAAAAATCTACTTTGGATGCAGGCAATATCTGATACGTCGCAGGTTGATCAGTTTGTCTGCGAAAAAACTGTTGGTGCAAGTTATGGCGATGCGTTTCTAGCTCGGGTGGCCTTGGGCGAGGCAGAACTTGCGGACATCGGACACTGGAATCCGATTGCCACACAGATTACCGCAGCAGAAGACCCTGCCTACGAGAAAAACTATGCGTTGTTCCGCAGGCTCTATGAACAAACAAAGGATATTGCAAAGGAGCTTTCATCTTAAAGTTACAAAACGATATGCAGACAGTACTAGCAGAGCTTCGCACAGTTGCCGAGGGGATCGACCCTTTGCAAGTCGAAACTGCTTGTCAGATGATCGCCGACGCAGGACGCATCATGCTTTACGGTTGTGGGCGGGAGGGCCTACAAATTCAGGGGTTTGCCATGCGGCTCCATCATTTGGGCAAGCTAGTGTCTATGCAGGGTGATATGGCGGCCCCCCCGATGATGCAAGGCGACTTGTTCATTGTCTCGGCGGGCCCGGGGGCGCTGGCCACTGTCTCCGCCTTGATCGGTCAGGCAAAGGCAGGCGGAGCCTCGGTTTTGTTTCTTACCGCCCAAGCGCAGTCACAGACTGCAAAAATTGTCGATCACACAATCCTTGTGACTGCGCAAACCATGGCTAACGATCAGAAAAAAGATGCATCAACGTTGCCTATGGGGTCGCTTTACGAAGGGGCGCTATTTGTCTTGTTCGAGGCTATGATACTGAAGCTTATTGTGGACTTAGACCAAACGCCGGGAAGTATCCGGGCTCGGCATACAAACATGGAGTAAGAATTTCACGTTTGGAGAAATTCAAATTGAAAGACTAGAAAATGAAACAAGTTTATCTTCTGGCTAGTGGCGATTTGCGAGAAAGTGCAAATCAAACTTGTTGGCCGGCACAGGCTGCTATGGAAGACGCCCTGAGGATAGCATTAAGCAACGCTGGGGCTGAAAGTATCCGCGCCCATGCATTCAATCCTGACCGGGGTCACGGCTTTATTGCATCACAGCGTGAAGGCATGGATGTTTTCCGTGACATGTCACCTGATGCCGCGATCATTGTCGCGCAATCGGCCTGGCAATATTCGCACCACGTACTCCCAGGGCTAATCCATCACAATGGCCCGATCCTGACTGTGGCAAACTGGTCAGGTCAATGGCCTGGACTGGTTGGAATGTTGAACCTCAATGGATCATTGACCAAAGCAGGCGTGCCATATGCGACGCTTTGGAGTGAAGATTTTACAGATGACTTTTTTCTGGACGGGCTGCGCACATGGCTCCAAACTGACGCGCTGCAACATCAGGTGAACCATGTAAGGGACGATTTCGAAGTCCCTAACTATCTAGTAAATGTCGCGCAGGGTCTTGCCGAAAAAATCCGACGCGACAAGTTGATCTTGGGCGTATTCGATGAAGGTTGTATGGGGATGTTCAATGCGATTATCCCAGATCATCTTCTTCATCCCACGGGCGTATTCAAAGAACGCCTGTCGCAATCGGCTCTTTACTACGAGACGACTCAAGTATCTGAATACGAGGGCAGAGATGTGCTGGAGTGGTTGGAGGCGCGTGGTATGCAATTTGAGTTTGGCGAGGATGACGCTACCGAACTCACTCGCAATCAGGTGGTATGGCAAGGGCGCATGTATGTAGCCGCTGTGCGGATGGCGGATAAGTTTTGTTGTGATGCTATCGGTATTCAATACCAACAGGGCCTCAAAGATTTGCTACCCGCTTCAGACCTTGTCGAAGGGCTCTTAAATAATTCAGATCGCCCACCGATTCTTGATACAGAGGGGCGGGAAATCAAACCGGGCCAACCAATCATTCACTTCAATGAAGTGGATGAATGTTCAGGACTGGATGCGCTTTTGACCAACCGTGTCCAGGCAGCCCTGGGCTTACCTGTTGAAACAACTCTGCATGACGTGAGGTGGGGGGACGAAGACCGCGATGGCGATGCCGGTTTTGTTTGGGTCTTCGAGATTTCTGGCGCGACCCCGCCAGCGCATCATGTCAATGGTTTCGAAGGCTCAGTAGGGTACCGCCAACCACCGATGTATTTTCGGTTGGGCGGATCCACACTTGCAGGCGTTGCCAAGCCAGGCTCCATCGTCTGGTCGCGGATCTTCATAGAAGGTGACGCTCTGCACATGGACATTGGCACCGGTCAGGCGTTAGCCCTTTCAAAGCGTGAGACGCAGCGCCGCCTTGATGCCACGACACCGCAATGGCCAATCATGCACGCGCAATTGGACGGGATTGATAGGGACAAATTTATGGCCCGCCATAAGGCCAATCATGTGAATGTAGTCTATGCAAACAATGCTAAATCCGCACTTGATGCGGCTCTTTGCCGAGCAGCACTCGCGCGGGCGCTGGGGATCAAGGTACATCTCTGTGGGATTTAGGCTTACTTTACAGCACCTGCGGCCATTCCTTTGATGATAAAGCGCTCTAATGCAATGCCAATGACGATCAACGGTAATATCGCGGCGAAACTTAGCGCAGCCATAGACCACCAACTTATGCCCTGACTGCCGGTTTGGCTGGCCACCATCACTGGCAATGTTTTGGCATCGCTTGACGTCAACAGAGCTGCAAAGAAGTATTCGTTCCAGGTCAGAACCAAAGATAGAATAAAAGCTGCGACCATGCCAGGAAGCGCAATTGGCAAGATGATCGTCAAGAATGCGCCCCAAATCGACAAACCATCGACGAGAGCGGCTTCTTCCAACTCAGAAGGTATTGAACTGAATTGATCGCGCATGATCCAGATGACAATGGGCAAGACTGTTAAAGTATATAGAAGAATCAAACCAATCCGCGTGTCCAACATGGCAAGAGCTTTGTAGAGAACGAGAAAGGGCAAGGCCAAAACCACCGGGGGCAGTATTAATTGGCTGAGAAAGAAAAAAGAGATGTCTGAATTTCGCATGAACCCAAATTTATAATTGAAACGCGATAGCCCGTAAGCGGCGCAACTGCCCAAACCAACGGCGATCACCGAAGCCGATACAGCAATAACCACAGAATTCCAAAACCGTTTCAGGAACTCGGCCCGAACGGTGCTCTCATTGCCGATGGTATCAGGCGAAAGCCCAAGCGACCGCCAACCCAACCACCTCGGGTTATAGTCCCAGTAGGGAACGATATTTCCTTTCATCACGTCGGGGGCCATCTTGAAGCTGGTCGTGATAGTCCAGTAGATTGGGAACAGAGCAATGAATGCCCACAGGATTAGGATTCCATAGATTACTGCCCGCCCCGTAAAGCGCTTGGCCTTAAAGGCGCGATCTGCATTGCTATCGTGGAAAATCTGATCTGACATCTTAGTATCTCGGTCGCATCCAGCGGTCCGCCCCCTTGATCAGGATAGTCATCGCAATAACTATAACCACCAAATAAAACATTGCGAGCATTGTTCCGTATCCGACATTTGACCGGTCTCGGTATTCGCGGAAAATGAAGGATGTGACGCTATCGGTGGCGCCGCCCGGTCCGCCGGAGGTGACATTTATAATAATATCTGCAAGCTTTAACTTGAAAATAATGCGGATCAGGATTGCAGTGATCGAGACTGGCAGCATCAACGGGAATGTCACTTCCCAGAACCGTGTCCAAGCGCTGGCGCCATCCACCTCGGCGGCTTCATGCAACTCTTTAGGAATGGCCTGGAGTCCAGCAAGGATCATGATCATCATAAATGGAATGTATGTCCACGCATCCATAAGCATGATCATGAGACGAGCAATTTCGGGTGAAGAAAAGAAAGATGGATTGTCCACGCCCATTTCGCGTAGCATACGTGCGATTGGGCCAAATCGATTTTCCAACATCGACTTGCCAATCATCCATGAAACAGCAACTGGCGAGAGCATCAGAGGTAACAAAAACGCCACTCGAAAGAATTTACGCCCTTTAATCTGGGCATTCAGTAACAGCGCAAGAACAAAGGCAAAGGCATATTCTACGATGATGGCGAGCGAATACCAGACCATGTTGCGCATTGCGTTCCAATAGAATGGGTCAGCCCACATTTGTTGAATATTATTCCAGCCGTTGAATTGCCTGCCATCAGGCGACGCGAGGTTCCAATCTGAAAACGCTATAATCAACCCAAATAGCAGTGGAAAAACCACCATAGACACAACAAAAAGCGCGGCAGGCAATACAAAAAGGGTACGTTTCCCATGTTCGCCTCGCGCAATTACCTGACCTGTGCAAAGGCAAATTCCCCAAAAAATATAGGCATAAAGGGTTGGCCGCCATGTCTCGAACTCAAGGTCGATCCAGCCGTTTTGATCGGCAGTTTGTAAGCCTGCGACAAAGAACATTAGCGCAGCAGATCCCCAAACTATCAGCTTGCCAAAACGTCTTCGCTGGTAAGAGATATTGTCTGCGGTTACGACGTGAAGCAGATCGCCTGCGGTATTCATGGGGATGTGACCTCAGGTTAGGAAGAAAGTGTCAGACCGCCGGATGTCCCAGCGGTCTGAACGTTTTGGTCAAAGTCCAAGTGAAGCTTTGTAAAGCGCGATCTGACTGTCCCGGCCAATCTGATCTGTGATCTTTTCCCAAGCGGCGGCGATGGCATCGCCGATTTCCTGAGCAGATCCGTATTGACCAGCATAACCCTTCGCCAATTCATCTTCGGCAACTGAGTAGTACTGAAAAATACCCGGGATACGCGGTTCGATAGCAGCATTCTCGTGGTTGTAGCTGTCTGCATTTGAGCCGAGGTAATCTTCGATATAGGCACGATCGTATCCTGCTGCCTCCCATTCATCGTACTGGAAGTGCGAGTTCCGGTAAGGTTGGAAACCGGATGGATAGGCTGACATCCAAAGTGAAATGTCTTTCCCGCCCAGATGCGCTGCTGCGCTCCACGCCGCTTTTTGTTTTTTCTCGTCACCCTGAACGTTTTTGGTGACGTAAACACCCCAGCCGAGGTAGGCCATGTTAGGTGCTTCATTGTAGGTGTTTTCCCAAGCGCCGCTTTGGCTGTTGTAAACGCGATCAGAACCGGGGTTGATCCCAAAGCCAACGACATCGCCGACCACAGATGTGTCTGAGGTGCGTGCGTTTGAACCGATGTCGCCCCACCACATCAACATAGAACCAGTACCAGCAAGAAACTGCTGGAAGCCCGTTGTGCCTGGATCAGCGTTGATTTGGTCAGCAGGATAAGCACCCGCTTCGATGAGATCAAGAACGTCTTGAATCGCTTGCACCCAAGCTGGGTTGTTGACCCGCGGCTTCATAGTGTCTGGGTCAAACAACCATGCCGGATCTGATGGGTGTTTGGCATAAGCCGCCGCGCGGTTTTCTAGGAAGTAGAAGCCGAAACCACCCCAGCCTTTGAGCGGATCAAGATAACCATGGGCAGGCAGCCCTGTGAGTGGGTCTTCTTTGCCGATCAACTCTTTAGAAGCAGCGTTTACCTCTTGCCACGTCTTGGGCACAGATGCGCCACCAATTGCGCCGTCGCCAAAATAGTCGGTCCTATAGCAGAATGTGTGACAATCGCCGTCGATGGTGACACGGTATTTCTTACCATTCCAGGTCCCAACTGGTGCCTGCAAGTAGCTCACAAGATCGTCAGCCTCGATCTGCTCCTCGACCCAGGCTGGCATTTCATCGAGTAGGCCTTTTCCAGCTGTGTCACCTTCAAAAGGGGCACCCATTTCGATCAAATCGAAGTCAACTGTGCCTGTGGCAATCGCTTGTTGCAGGCGTGGATTGTAGTCTGCTTGTGCGAGATCTACCCAATTGATCTTAGCGCCCGTGTAAGCCTCCCAAGGCTTTAAGAACCCGCGGAAAAGGAAGTTGTGAAGGTTTTGATTATTTAATCCCATAAAGGTCAGCTCAACCCCCTCAAATTCACCTTCAGCCACACGTTCTTTCGTTGGCCCAAGGCAAAGGTCACCTACTTTTTGCCAGTCTGCGTCAGTCGGTGAACCGGCGCCAACACCCGGAATTTTCAAAATTTCGGCGCGCACTGCAGAGTGACCACCGGCGGCAACTTGTTTGGGGAACAGGCCTCCCATCGCGGCAATTGCGCCAACGCTTGCAGCGCCTTGTAGCATTTTCCGCCGGCTCATTTGCTTGTGTATAATGGCGTTATAGTGTTCGACTTTCATTTTAGTTTCTCCCTTTCAGTAAAACGTCGTCCTTCTTAGAATCGGCCATTGTTAAATGCGTTTCGTATGTTCGGTGACGATACGCCAAAGGCATCAATGGCAGTCGCGTGATTTTGCTATACTAAAATAGGTTCGTTCTAAAATTGGCATCTGTCAAGTAACTAACATGCTAGTCATGTCAGAACTGGACAAAAGTTATACCTTAAGATAGGCAGATCATAAAGCGATAGCAAAATTTTGGGGTGGCAATGGCAGATGTTTCGGTAAGAAGATTATTCAAAAGGTACGGTGAGACAGCTGTTATTCATGGTATCGACGTGGATATTGCCGATGGAGAGTTTGTGGTGCTTGTGGGCCCGTCAGGATGCGGTAAGTCCACCCTTTTGCGAATGATTGCTGGGCTAGAAGAAATCACATCAGGCGACGTAAATATTGGGAATCAAAGAGTAAACAACCTTTCGCCAAGCCAACGTGACATAGCGATGGTGTTTCAGTCTTACGCGCTCTACCCGCACAAAACGGTCGAAGCCAACATGGGCTTTTCTTTGAAATTGCGAAAGATGAACAAGGCTGAGGTGAAACGCCAGGTTGCGGATGCAGCTGAAATACTTGGCCTAACACCTTATCTCGCACGCTATCCTCGCGCGCTTTCTGGGGGACAGCGGCAAAGGGTGGCGATGGGTAGGGCTATTGTACGAAATCCAAAGGTTTTCCTTTTTGACGAACCCTTATCCAACCTTGATGCTAAGCTGCGTGTGCAAATGCGTGCAGAAATCCGAGAGCTGCATCAACGCCTGCAAACGACAACCATTTATGTTACACACGATCAGATTGAAGCCATGACCATGGCTGACAAAATCGTAGTTCTGAATGGCGGTCATGTGGAACAAGTCGGCAGTCCGTTGGATCTCTATGACCGTCCCAAAAATAGGTTTGTCGCCAGCTTTATCGGCTCTCCCTCCATGAACCTCCTTAACGGTGAGGTAACTGCATTAAAAGGCGGGTTCGCAACGATTATGCTAGCCGGTTCAACATTAGATATTCCAGCGTCCAAGGAGCTCGCTGTTGGAAAAAGGATCAGTTTAGGTATCCGGCCTGAACACCTCAAACTGTCAGATGTTGGACTGCGAGCAAAGGTACGAGTAGTTGAGCCGACGGGCTCTGAAATTCATGGAATTTTCCAGTTTCAAGATCAAGAAATTACAGCCGTTTTCCGAGAGCGCCATGCGCTGGCACCTGGCGACGAAGTATTTCTCGAAATTCAGCCAGATAAAGTGCATATATTTGATAAGGAAAGTGGCGAAAGGCTCGAGTGATGTCTGACTCTTGTTAGTTTGAAGCAATTTAGCCGGGGGTAAGGTTTAGAAAACCAGTGAGAGGTATTGAACATGCTAAAAGGGATTGATTCCAAATTGAACGCTGATGTGCTGCATTGCTTGCGCTCCATGGGCCATGGAGATGCATTGGTGATTTGCGATACAAACTTTCCGGCAGAAAGTGTAGCGCGGCATACGGGTCTTGGCACCCTCTTGCGTATGGAGAACCTGACATGCGGCGAGGCAATAGGCTCCATCCTTTCAGTTCTGCCATTGGATACCTTTGTGGATGATTTTGCGATGCGCATGGAGGTTGTTGGCGCCCCAGATGAGCTACCAGCGACCCAACAAGAAGTGCAAGATCAGATCAACCTCGCTGAAGGGAAACCCCGCCCAATGATAAGCGTTGAGCGGTTCGCCTTTTACGATCTGGCACGCAAGAGTTATGCGGTAATTCAAACGGGCGAACGCCGGTTTTATGGCTGCTTTATCCTGCGTAAAGGCGTTGTTGGGCCAGACGAATGACCCTTGATATAGTTATTCTAGGGGTTTTTGTCGCTGACACGGCATATCGAGCCCAACGTCAACCACGGCTGGGAGAAACCATCCTTGGGCAGTCCTTTGCACTCGGTCCGGGTGGGAAAGGATCTAATCAATCCGTCGCTGCTGGAATGGCTGGCGCTTCGGTAGGCTTCATCACGAAACTTGGGAAGGACCCATTTGCCGATATGGCATTGGCAACCTGGAAAAAAGCGGGGGTGACGTCTCTGGCTACGCAGCATGCTGATGACTACACGGGTGCTGCTTACATCTTTGTTGATGAAAACACTGGGGATAATGCCATTATTGTATGTCCAGGTGCTGCCGCAACAATCAATCGTTCAGATATCGATAGTCACGCCGAAGTCATAAAGCATTGCAAAGTCTTAATGACTCAACTTGAGCAACCAATAGATGCCGCTGAATACGCATTGGCCTGCGCTCGAAAAGCTGGCGCAACTACAATCCTCAATCCAGCACCGGCTGTAGAGCTACCTACCTCCATGATTGCTTTATGCGATTTTGTGACCCCAAATGAAATCGAAGCAGAAACAATCACTGGAATCACAGTCAACTCACCGAAAGATGCGGTTGCTGCAGCCGAAGCATTGCTCGCCAAAGGTGCAGGTGGAGCCATAATTACGCTCGGTGAGAATGGCTGCCTTTATCACGATGGAAGCAACTCAGTGCACGTGCCTGCAATCAACGCAGGCCCAGTGGTTGAGACGACTGGTGCGGGCGATGCTTTCAATGGTGGTTTTGCAGTTGCCATTGCGGAAGGCCACTCACCACTTGAGGCGATCCGTTTTGGCACAGCAACCGCGGCTATATCTGTAACTCGACCGGGTACAGCACCCTCAATGCCTACCCGGAAAGAAATTGAATCGCTATTACGAAATTAGATCCCCAAGGGTTTGATGAACTTTCCTATTCGTAGAACTGCCAGAGCAAAATTACTTGAAGTGGGCATCTCGACCACTCAGCATCCTTGAGTGACAAAGCTCAGCCCATTTTGTGACTATCAAATAAGCCCAGAGATTATTTGGCTTGCTGCAATTCTGTGTGATTGGTTCCCACTTTAGCTTCGTAATGCAAAGCCATAATGAAGTTAACAATGCTGCTGCTCTTGATGAGTGGCGCCAATTATTAGGCGCATAGCTTCAAGCTCCGCCTGCAATCCGATGCGGGATTTTATTTGTCTGACAAAACTTTTGCTATTGTTCTGGAGCAAACCGTCCGTTTACTTTGCGTTGATGTAGATAAAAGGTAACAATTTGGATAACTAGCAAGCCATTCCGGCCAAGACCCAAGTGTGCTTGGTGGCTAAATCAGCTAGAATGGTTAAGGGATCATTCGCCTCAACAACAAGGAAAATACATTATGTTTGGAAAGATTGAGGGTACCGGATATGAAATCCTCGACCCAATTTTTGCAGATTGTATAATAAGTCATGCAAAAATTGAGCGCCTTTGGTCTGGCGGGCGTTGGGTTGAAGGGCCTGCATATTTTCCCGCAGGTCGATATCTCATCTGGTCAGACATTCCCAACAATCGCATTATGCGCTGGGATGAAACAGATGGAACCGTTTCTGTATTCCGCGATCCTTCAAACAACGCTAATGGACATACCATGGATCAGCAGGGGAGATTGATTTCTTGCGAACATTTATCACGCCGTGTTAGCCGAACGGAATTTGATGGCACCTTGAAAGTCATTGCAGATAGCTATCGGGGCGCCCGTCTCAATTCGCCAAACGATGTTGTTGTTAAATCTGATGGTTCAATTTGGTTCACAGACCCTACCTATGGTATAATAATGGACTACGAGGGTTGCCGTGCAGAAAGTCAGATTGGGACCTGCAATGTGTATCGTTGGGATCCAGAAACGCAAAAAATTGAGGCAATGGCCACCGACTATATCAAGCCCAATGGACTAGCCTTTTCTCCCGACGAAACAGCATTATACATTACGGATACAGGTGGCACCCATGAACCAAATGGCCCCCAGCACATGCGTCGCCATATGATAGATTCAGATGGCAAAACGCTTGGTGTAGGAGAAATTTTTGCAACTTCTACAGCGGGATATTTTGACGGCTTTCGAATTGACACTGGCAATCGTATCTGGACGAGTGCTATGGATGGAGTCCATTGCTACGATAGCGCCGGCTGTTTAATTGGTAAAATTTTAATCCCAGAGATAGTATCAAATGTTTGTTTTGGGGGATTAAAGGGAAACAGGCTTTTCATTACTGCAACATCCTCTGTTTATGCAGTGTATTTGAATGTAAACGGATGCCGTCTATAATGACGCTTAATTTTATCTATCTGAAGTTTCCCATGTTATGATTTAAGCCGCTGCATTAGACGCTCTATAATTTTCGCAGTAACCTCTTCGCCCCTATCAGTTGATGAGTTAAATGCCGACTTAGTGTACCAAGTATTATTTTCCGCTACGCGAGCTATTTCGACTCCTTCTGGGGCAAGGGCCATTAAGAGCGAAGTTTCTCCCTCTCCGGCATGATCAAAAATATAATTTTTGATAATCGCCTCATCCATTAATGGATGTAATTTTATCCAATTAAACGGGTCGTTGCCTGACTGATGTTGAGTATAATAATCATTCATATCTTGCGCGCCCCACCAACCCTCGCCGTTGGTGCGCTCTAAGAACTTAAAAAGTGCCTGCCTTGCACCAATTTTAAAAGCTAAGTCAGTTGGCATGCCTGCTGAAAAGTTTTCTGTTTGGTGGTGTATGACCCCGTGTATATTTCGGAAGCCTATTCTCAGCAGGCCGGTAAATATTTGCTCGGCTAAAGGAGCAAGTACTGCTGCATCAACATGCAAGGTGCCACTGCTTTCAGGGGCAGCCACTGCATAACTGGCGGCTCCATAGCTAAATGGTGGAAGAATGACCACTTCCATCTGGCGCTCTAACCTATCCAAGCTCTTGGTCACGGCAAGGGTGTCCATGCCCACGGCCATATGCTCACCGTGATATTCCATCACCCCTATAGGGAGTACAACTGGTGTATGTTTGGTGATCGCTTCTTTAATTTGGTAAGGTAACATCAATTCAAAGCGCATATTAAAACCTTTATTAGATTATTCAAAAAAATTATGGGTGTGAATTGTGCTCAAAGGTCTATCAAGATGGGTATATCCACCATCAACGAAAAGAAACTGTCCCGTTGTGTGAGAAGACCATTGCGAGAGGAGAAATATTACTGACGTTGCCACTTCAGCTGATGTCGTTAATCTGTTTTCCAAGGGAATATTCGTAGTGATCGCCTGTAATTTGTCTTGTGGGCTTTTAAAAGATTTCAGCCAATGGTCATACATTGGGGTCATTACTTCGCCAGGAATAACTGCGTTAACCCTTACTCCAAAAGCTGCCAGATCAACTGCCCATTCCCGCGTTAATGAAGTAATTCCGCCTTTTGAGGCCGCGTAGCCTGAAGTACAGCCCTGTCCGGTAAAAGAAACCTTTGAACCAATATTCACAATTGTACCCTTAGTTTTTTTAAGTGCTTCAAGGCATAGATGAGCCATCGTAAAATAGTGGATAAGATTAGCTTCTATTGACGAGCGGAACTGATCAAGGCTTGAAGTAAGTCCAATGCCATCATTCACTCCAGCATTATTAACAAGACCGTCTATGCGACCAAATTGATCAATTATTTGGCTTACAGCTTTGCGGCACTGATCTTCTGCCACCAAGTCCACTGTGATCCATTGGAGTTCAGGAATAGTACTACTGTCTTGCCCCCATTTCGCCTCAACTTTTTTTACCCTATCAACAACGATTGGGATGGCTTCAAGGGCGTGCAGTTTTTTTACAATTTCTTGACCGATACCCGCGGCACCACCGGTCACCAGGATTACTTTATCTTTTAGAGCGAGTTCCATTTCTCAGAACCTTTAAGTTAAACTCCAGTTTTAGGGTCATTTCCTTTTCATGCTGGTGCTAAATCAACCTCTGTGTCAAGCTCGGCGACTGGCTCTGTCACGTGTGGATGGCTCCTTTTATGGAAGGGGTACTGTCAAAGAAAACTGTCTGAAGCGGTCAAAGTGGGTTTATAGTGTCCGTGGAAGACAGAGCACTCGCCATTGAGTTACCTGGCCCGCTAAGACATAGGATGAGGTTTCCATGACAACCCGTGTGACAACCTTTTAAATAAAACTGGTGCCTAAGCATGGTGGATATGACGCTTGAAATGCGGGAAAGTTACTAATTTTGAATGCTATGACTACCTATGAAGCGCCAGAGTTCGGTCTTGAAAACCGACGAGGGTGAAAGTCCTCCCAGGGTTCGAATCCCTGTTCCTCCCTTGGGAAGCTTCACTTCGAATTCCGTGACAAATCTCATGACAACTTACTTAAAATTGTTGATGGTAGTGCTAAACTTTGAGTGAACAGACTTAAGCGACATCTAAAATCTGATGCAAGTTCTTGCTAGGGCTTAAGCTTCTTTTGAAGGAATACTTTATGACTAACCATAAGAATGGCTCGAACGGAAATCCATCAGCTATGCTTTTACCTGGTCTGGACGGCAAGCGAGTTGTCGTTACAGCAGGCGCTAGCGGCATTGGTTTTGCTATTGCGAAGCTACTTCATGAACAGGGTGTAAGGGTTGCGATCTGCGATATCGACTCTGCAGCGCTAGATAAAGCTAGCCTAGATTTAGGGGGCTGTATCGCTGAGAAAGCGGATGTATCTGATAATTCTGCGGTGGAGGCGTTCTTTTATAAAGTCCAAAATGAATTTGGTGGGCTTGATGCTTTGGTTAATAATGCCGGTATAGCCGGGCCAACTGGCAATCTTGAAGATCTTTCGCCAGATGATTGGCGCCGGTGTATTGATGTTTGCCTGACCGGCCAATTTCTCTGCGCGCGTCAAGCCATTCCTATGATCAAGGCTAGTGGGGGGGGCGCAATAGTAAACATGGCCTCGGCTGCGGCGAAGCACGGTTATGCTTATCGGACTCCTTACTCGGCAGCGAAATTCGGCGTTGTCGGCTTAACTCAAAGTCTCGCTAAAGAGTTGGGCCCAGACAACATCCGCGTCAACGCTGTGTTGCCTGGTATTATCGAGGGTCCGCGCATGGAAGGGGTAATCCTTGATCGGGCAGAGGCGACAGGCGTTAATATTGATGCCATGCGTAATACTTATCTTAAAAGCATTTCATTGCGTCGGATGACATCGCCGAAAGATGTCGCCACGACTGTGGCTTTTTTGGTTTCTGATCTTGGGTTTAATTTATCGGGACAATCACTTGGAGTCGATGGCAACGTCGAAACTCTCTGAGAAATAGGAGAAAGTCCGAACATGAGTACGACTAATACACATCAGGGTAAGGTTATTATCACCTGTGCAATTACAGGAGCTATCCATACGCCATCTATGTCGCCGTATCTCCCGGTAACGCCTGAGGAGATCATTTCAGAATCGCTTGCGGCCTCCGAGGCTGGTGCCGCCATCTTGCACTTGCATGCTCGCAACCCTGAAGATGGACGTCCTGATCAGAGTGCTGAAGCCTTTGCTCCGTTCCTGCCGAGGATTAAACAAAGCACGAACGCGGTTTTGAACATTACCACGGGTGGCAGTCCTTATATGAGTGTTATGGAGCGCGCTTCCCCCGCGGCTACCTATCAGCCGGAACTCGCCTCGTTGAACATGGGTTCAATGAACTTTGGGCTCTACCCGATGCTAAACCGCTTTAAAGAATTTAAGCACAAATGGGAACGTGAGCATCTGGAAGGTTCGAAAGATCTCGTCTTTCGTAATTCATTTAAGGACATCGAATACGTTTTGAAGACTTGCTATGGGAACGGAACACGCTTTGAGTTCGAATGCTATGACATCTCACATCTTTACAATTTGGCGCATTTTGCTGATCGCGGGTTGGTCAAAGCACCCTTTTTTGTTCAGTCTGTTTTCGGCCTACTTGGTGGCATTGGCGGACATCCCGAAGATGTTTTGCATATGAAGCGCACGGCCGACCGACTTTTTGGAGAGGAGTACCGTTGGTCTGTGTTGGGTGCGGGTGCAAATCAGTTCCGCATAGCCACACAGGCCGCCACGCTAGGCGGTAACGTTCGTGTAGGTCTCGAAGATAGTCTCTGGGCTGGGCGTGGTGAGTTAGCATCATCGAATGCTGTGCAGGTCAAAAAAGTCCGCACCATAATTGAAACACTTGGTCTGCAGGTCGCAACTCCAGACGAAGCGCGTGAAATTCTTGGGCTCAAAGGTGGGGATCAGGTCTCTTTTTAAGAAATGCTGTTCGAAAATTTAATTTGTTTGAGATTGGTGGGTTTATTTGCAGCGTGTTCGGATGAGAAAAGTCCCCCATTTAAGTAAACTATGCCGCTGCTCTCGCTGAGTGGTGCCAGTTGTTGAGCGCATAGATTTAGGCTGCACCAGCAATCCGATGCGAGTTCTCATTTGTCTGATGGCACCCCTTAGAGATTATTCGCTGCTGAGATGTTTATAAATTGTTGTCCGTGATACACCTAATCTGCGTGAAACAAGACTTACATTACCCCCTGTTTCAAGCCATGTTTTTTTAATTAAAATACAGCTTTCTTTTCGTATAGGTGAATTGGAACATGAAATGCATGGTGTTAACTCTTCTGATTTAAGTTGAGTGCCACCTGAAATAGCCTCAGCTCGGATGATTGGTCCGTCAGCATTAGCAAGTAACATTTGAATTGTTCTCTTAAGTTGTTTGACGTGGCCCGGCCAGTCGCGCTTCTGTAAAGCATCCAAAGCCGATTTGGAAAATTTATGAGAGGGAGAAACCTGATATAAAAGCTCTGTTGCTAAAAGCCGAAAGTCTAACCTTTGTGAAAGATCAGGTAGAACAACTTGCGATCCCTGAAGGGCTTCCAGAAAGACTGGGTCTAAATCTTCACTGGCTTTAAGCGCTTTAAAAGACAAACGGCTTGAGGAGAATACAGCAGAAATTTCAGTTTTACCCTGGTCAATTTGAGCTTCTTGTCGTTCTTCCAGTACTTGTATGAGGGCTTTTTGTGCCACTATAGGCAGCGCTTCGATACCGTTTAAAAACAAGCTCCCATTACGTGCCTTGTCCAGAAGGCTTACAGAAAAAATTGAAGAAGAAGGTTGAAAATAGGCTAGTCTTCCCGACTCTCCAAACAACATTTCTTCGTAATTCTCTGCTGTTAACAAATTACATTTTATTTCAACAAAGGGCTGTTCGCAGAAAAGAAGTTTGTGTAATTCGGTCGCTGTAGCTTTCTTACCAGAACCACGGGCACCTTCGATAAACACTGGTAGCTCGTATTTCAGAGCATTTTTTGCCATCAGTAAATGCCGTTTTAAACCGGCATCTTCCGCTATGTAACTACGCTTGATTTTTACACTTTCGGGATCTTTCTTGTCTGTCTGAGAAACCTGCGGTAACAATTTTATGTTGGGCGCCTTTGAGCGACTTTGTAAATCCATGTCCACAATGCGTTTCGTCGTACTTTCTTTCATTGCCATGAAAACGGCAGATCCCATTACATCGTGGATGCGTATAATTTCATTAGAAGAGAGCCTGGTAATTATGCTAGAAAAAGGAATAGAAAAAATATCGCCAAAATGGCGTTTATGAGACAAATTTAAGCCATTTAACATCATTTTTGCATTGGTGTTTGCACCATCAATAAACCCATGCTCGTCTATGGCTAGCAATGCGGCGCTTGTAGTCCCAAGATATTCATGGCGAGCGTGAAAACTTATAATCAATGAGTGTTCAAACGCATCGGTAAACAAGCGATTTTCAACGTTTTTGCAAGCCAACTTAACTAATGCCAGAGTGTGGTGTTGCCGCGATGATGCATCAGATGTTGCATCAATCATTCCGACAATTTCATTATTAGGGTTGTAAATTGGTGCTGCAAAGCAAGACAAATTGCCAAGTTTGCGAAAAAAATGTTCGCGTCCAGCTACGATCTGTGATGAGCCCGTATGTAAGCATAAGCCCAATGCATTTGTACCACGATATTCCTCAGTCCAGATAGACCCTGGAATAACTGCTTTGCCAGCATCGCTGTTTTTGAAATCTTCGTCCCGCAGAGCGTTTATTACAACGCCGGCACTGTCTGCATAGGCTACCATAAAATTGGTGCCGGCGATTTGATTATATAAAAGCTCCAGTTCAGGCATTACAAACTGTGCAACGTATTCATTCTTTTGGTTTGAATAATAAAGTTCAGTTTCAGATATAACGGCGTCTACGGGTTTGCCATTTGGATCTAAACCAAAAGACGAGCTACGCTTCCAACTATCTGCGAGTGAAGCCTGTGAGATTTCAATTTCTGTACCAAGCGCTGTTTGAGCTAATTGATCACCTTGATCGCCACTCAAGTTGCCGTTGAATAAGGTCATATTTTTCTCCCGAAGTAAAATGTAGGACCTTTTTACCCAAACTGCAAATTGGCTAAGTGTTCATAAAGTGAACACTTTTGGGGCTATCTTGACCAGAAGTGAACACTTTTTAACCTTGCTGGAAAGCGCCAGCTTGTCGAAGCTTTATGAAGATGTAGGCAGAGATATTGGAAGGCTAATCATGCGCGCGCAAGTTCT
>Ga0181605_10001033_pt1 | contig 27079 bp, 26 predicted proteins | sample 041ome_11_FD_148676 | JGI IMG/M metagenome (GOLD analysis project Ga0181605, IMG submission 148676) | Coastal salt marsh microbial communities from the Groves Creek Marsh, Skidaway Island, Georgia - 041411US metaG (spades assembly) | ecosystem: Environmental > Aquatic > Marine > Intertidal zone...
CGTCTCGTGAATTCGGTCACAGCCCAAGGGCAGTATTGCGAGACACCTATCTCATGGCGCCTGATGAGCGCGCCGATCTGATCTTTATCGCCAATAACCCCGGCAAATGGCTTTTTCATTGCCACATGATGGAACATCACGCCGCTGGCATGGTAGGGGTTATTGAGGTAACCTAGCATGTGCTAGCACATCAGTAGCCACCTTTCTTTACTGGGTTTTTCAGAAAGCGTAACAAGCATGAGCACGCAACACACCATTACACCACAATTTCATCAGCTGTGGCCTACGCAATTGATGGAACTCACCCTGCCAGGTCATGAAATGGCCAATCCAGTTCTGGCTGATTTTGTTCTTCAGGCTAATGCCAGCCGCGATGATATGACAGCCCAATACCTCAATGATAATATTTTCATGATTGATCATCCGGCTCTGCAATGGCTAAACCAATGCTGTCATCAGGCCATTTTGGATTATACGCGTAATTTGGGCATTGATTATGATCTTGATTTCGCTATTCAAGGCTGGCCAAATGTAAATATGAAGGGTGATTATCACAATCTGCATAACCATCCGCATTCATGGCTTAGTGGCACTTATTATATTGCTGTTCCGGATCAGTCCAGCGCAGACCAGTTTCGATCTGATCTCAATTTTGCGGCAATCAGTTTCTATGATCCCCGACCCCAAGCCAATATGAACGCCATTCGCGGTGATGGACAGATTGATCCGGAACATCGGGTTCAGCCACAGGGTGGACAATTATTGTTATGGCCTTCGTTTCTGCACCATTTTGTGCATCCAAACGGCGTGGATATGCCGCGGCTTTCTATCTCTTTCAATGTTGTGCTGAAATGGAAAAAAGAATATCTGCCCTATTGATCAAACACCCCATCCGCTTGCCAATATTCTAATGCCTCAATGATAAGTGCCGCGCTAACAGCAAAATTAACGCCTGCATCAATATCTGCCTCTTTGGTGAAAATGGCATCCACCATACCGATGAGGTCACCTGTCCCTGTTATCAACGCCCCGCCTGATGCGCCGGGGTTAACCGCGGCGTCTGTCTGAACAAAATCCTCAATCGCATTGAATCCTATCTTTTGGCGTCCTGTTGCCGAGACCACCCCACAACTCAAACTCAACCCCAAGCCAAAACTGTTGCCGATAACACAAACATGACGACCGGGGAAAAGTGGTTCAAGGCTTGGCGTTAGTGCTGGCGCGGCTTGATCAACTTTAAGCAAAGCCAGATCACGATCAATATCTACAACAACTAGCCGTGCCGGAAGAATTGATCCATCATGGCGGCGAATATGAATAGTTTCAGCAGAAGTAATCACATGTGCGGCGGTTAGAATAAATCTGCTGCGCAGGTGTTCTTTTGCCGAGCTGGTTGAGATTAGGCTATCTGCTGGTGAAATATAAATGCCGCTTCCTTCAGGCGCAGTCCCTGGCGGCGCCCCAATACCGGATTGGGCGTAGCCTGGCCATTTGGGCAATACGCTTACCACTTTTTCATTGGCGTTACGCCATGTCTCTTCACCATGATCTGCCTTAACAGGCATCATAAATACAAACAGAATGATGGCGGCTTTGAGGGTGATATTCACCGCGTTAGTTTACGCGCACCATTTCACTCGTCATTATGCTGGCTGTTTCCATCCCCATATTTGACAAAATGGCATAAGCCACCAGTGAAATAATAATAGCCGCAAGGCTTGATCGTATTAACATATCCATGTGGTTTGCTCCTTATCGTGATTAATTATCGGTCGTGGTCATCGTTTTAAGAAAGGTGATCAAATCTTGTCTATCCTTATCGTTTTTCATGCGCTGAATTGGCATCTTTGTCCCCGGTGTCACCTGATCAGGGCCATCTCTAAAGAGGGCATTGATCGTGTCCTCGTCCCAGATAATATCTGAAGTTAACAAGGCATCTGAATAGCTGTACCCTTCGACTGATCCTGCTTTTCGCCCAAAAACCCCATAAAGTGTTGGCCCCGCCCGTCGTTTATCATCCGCGATCAGCGTGTGGCAAACGCTACATTTCCGGGCAAATTGCCTTTCGCCATTACTCATCTCACCGGTTGGGTGAAACCGACGATTCTGGTAATTGGCATCTGTTAATGTCACCTCTGCCGTATCAATTTCCCACGCGGTGAGGTAATCATCAAGTCCAGCAACCATGAGTGTCTTTTGATCAGGCATCATCACCAAACCCCATGATGGCCCATTTATGACGACAAAATCTTTTTCCACCTCACCAGTTTCAGAATCTAAGATCACCACCCGACCTTTAGAATTGCCAAAGGCAATCTGCCCCTTTGACGGACTCCAATATAAAGACAACACAGGGTCGCGCTCACCTGCCACAGTTACCAATTCTTGTCGCGTATCTAGTGACACCAGTTTTATTGCCCCATCTACTGTCCCGTAATACAACTGGTTTTTATCTTCAAAAACCCTGAATATATTTACCCCCCACCCATTCCGAACCAAGCTGCGAATATAAATATCACCATCCAGATCCCAATAACGCAGATGCCCGTCATAGCCTGCGCTATATAAATGTGAACCGTCATCAGAAAACTGGACGGCGTTAACAGGCCCACGATGGCCATTAATAAATCGCTTATCACTAGGATTTGCAATTGGCCAGATACCTATCTTGCCATCCCAACTGGCGCTAGCCAGATATTGGCTATCCTCACTAAAATTGAGATGCACGACTTTTCCCATATGGCCTTCAAGCCGAATTGGCTCTGCATTTTCAGCATCATTGATCAACTGCTCAAAGTTCCAGAGAAGAATAAGATGATCATCACCCCCCGTCGCCAGCCATTTTCCATCTGGTGAGAAACTGCCTATATTCACAGCCGCGTCATGATCAGTGATCACGGCCATTTCGGTCATATCATTTGCTTGCCATATGACTGCTGAATAATCAAAACTGGTGCTGATAAGGTATTGTTGATCTTCCGACATGGCGAGCCCCTTAATTGGCCCGCCATGCGCCGTGTAGGTTGTGATCTCTGCGCTTGCAGAAAAACAAAAGACACAAGCAAGAGCAATGATGATTACCCTAAGCTTATGTCTTAATATGTCGACCACGCCCATCATGATCATCACGCCATCAGAGAAGTTACTCGGCTGGCTTTGCTTTCGATCGGCCTCCACCTTTATTGGTAGCCTTAACGGATGCTTTATCTTTAACTTTTTCATCCATTTCTTCTACCCAAAGGCCGTGGTGTTCTTTGGCCCAATTCTTGTCAACCTGACCAGAATACATGGCATCAAATGCACCTTCCATGCCCACCGATCCAATATAGATATGGGCAATAATCATCACTATCAGCACTAACGAAACAATGGCATGCCACACTTGATTATATTGCTGTTCTTCAAGTGGGGTCAGATTGGTTGGCAGATCAAAGCCAAAAGTGTTCAGAATCCCAAATGTCTTTGAGAACATATGTGTTTCATATGGGAACAATAAGGCAATGCCAGACATACTGACCGACAAACCACCAATCATCACTGCCCAGAAAATTATCTTTTGCCCAGCATTAAACTTTCGCGCAGGGGGATGCGTCCCTTTGGAAAGCATGCCACCGCCTTGCTTGATCCACTGCAGATCAACTTTTGACGGAACATTGTCGCGCACCCAGCGCACAAAGGCCAAGCCTAACCCTGCCATAAAGGCAAAGGCAATATAATTGTGAACATATTTGCCTGCCATGGTGATGCTCGCAAACGCCTCTTTGCCTATCAAAGGAGCCAGAAAATATCTTCCATATAACAGGTTAAGGCCTGTTAAAGCCAATAAGATAAAGGAAATAGCCATCAGCCAATGGGCAAACCGATCAAGCGCGGCAAAACGCTCAATCGTTTTTCCTGAAGCGCCTTTTTCTATCAGAATTTTTCCTCGCCAAGAATAAAACGCCACAAGCAGAAAAATAATGCCAAAAATGCCAGCGGCACCATAGTAAGATACCGGACCATTTCTAATCGCTCGCCAATTATCACCCTCTGATTGGATCATAATTTTGGCTAGTTCATTTTTGATTTGTGTATTTCCCTCGTTGCCTTGGCGAATATAACGCCACAAATCTGCATCTGAATTTACCCCTAAACTTTGTCCCGGCACTTCACCAGCGGTCTGAGCTAAAGCACCATCAGAATTCATAAAGATGCCGCCAGCAAACGCCACTAACAGGAACAGAAAACAAAATCTTCTGATGTTCATGGTCGTATCCTCACAAGAGTCATTGTTTTAGTTGTAACTTTGATATCTGCTACGCTGTATCAGGTTATTAACAACAATATCGGAAAGCGATTGGTCTGTCTTACCCTGATAATTCCCCTTATCATAGCTAAGAGGCCTACCTTGCTCTTCTTTTCTGCAAGCCGATATTCCCATGGCAAGCATTATCATGAGCATAGCATTTATAGTTAGCTTGGTTATGTTGCGCATTTGGTTAAACCCCAAGAATCCCTAGCCATGACTTAATCCATGGCAAAGGTTAAAATGGGCGGAAACTTAATATAAGTTTCCGCCTAAAAGGTTTTGCTTAGGATTTGATGGAGTAGGCTGTACCCCAACCCCATGCCCCAGATCCAAAGCCACGAGCAACGACACGCTCGCGGAAGATATTTGAGACTTGATCGCCATCTCCGGCAAGCAATGCCTTGGTTGAACACATTTCTGCACAAATTGGCAGTTTGCCTTCAGCCAAACGATTGCGTCCGTATTTCTGGAATTCATCCTCAGACATATCAGTTTCAGGCCCACCCGCACAGAAGGTACATTTATCCATCTTACCGCGTGAACCATAATTCCCAGCCTGTGGATATTGCGGCGCACCAAACGGGCATGCATAGAAACAATACCCACAACCAATGCAGAGGTCTTTTGAGTGCAAGACCACACCTTGATCCGTTTGGTAGAAACAATCCACAGGGCAAACAGCCATGCATGGCGCATCAGAACAGTGCATACAGGCAACAGAAATAGATCTCTCACCCGGCTTACCATCCTGAATGGTTACCACACGACGACGGTTGATACCCCAAGGAACTTCATGTTCGTTTTTACATGCAGTCACACAGGCATTACATTCAATGCAGCGTTCAGCATCACATAAGAACTTCATTCGTGCCATAGTAACCTCCCTTACGCACGCTCAATACGACACAGAGAACATTTTGATTCCTGCATCAGCGTTACTGAGTCATAGCCATATGTCATGGCAGTGTTGGCGGCTTCACCGAGAACATATGGATCGGAGCCATCAGGATATTTATGCCTGAGATCGGCACCTTCCATCATGCCACCAAAGTGGAATGGCAGGAAGGCAACACCAGATGCAACCCGTTCGGTTACCTGTGCCATTACCTTAATCTGCGCACCCTCAGGGGACTTGACCCAGACCATGTCACCATCACGAATATTTAATGTGTTGGCGTCACGAGGATTCACCTCAACAAACATATCCTGCTGAAGTTCAGCAAGCCATGGGTTGGAACGGGTTTCGTCACCACCGCCTTCATATTCAACCAGACGTCCCGATGTCAGAATCATTGGGAAATCCTTAGTATGATCGACCTTTTGGATGGATTCATACTTGGTCGGTAGACGATAGAGCTTCCGGTCACTATAGGTCGGATAATCCGCCACCAGATCACGGCGACTGGTGTAAAGTGGCTCTCGGTGCAACGGAATGGGATCAGGGAAAGTCCATACCATCACCCTTGCCTTAGCGTTACCAAATGGGGCACAACCATGCTTGATGGCAACCCTCTGGATACCACCAGAAAGGTCAGTTTTCCAATTGGTCTTGTCCCCAGCCACTTTTTCAATTGCCGCTTGCTCGTCAGCCGTAAGATCACCATCCCAGCCCATTTTCTTGAGCATGGCCATACTGAACTCAGGATAACCATCAGTGATTTCAGAGCCAACCGGATATGAGCCTTCAGCCAACAGATTGTTGCCTTCATGTTCAACACCGAAACGAGCACGGAAGCATAAGCCACCTTGAGCAACAGGCTTGCTTGTATCATAAAGCAATGGCGTTCCTGGATGCTTCATATCCGCAGTTCCCCAGCAAGGCCAAGGAAGACCGTAATATTCACCATCCAGTGGGCCACCTACGGCCTGCAAGGTAGTGCGGTCAAAGGTATGCTGGTGAGCCATATGCGCCTTTAAGCGCTCAGGCGACTGACCAGTATAGCCAATGGTCCACAACCCGCTGTTGAATTCACGGGTCACATCTTCGATCAGTGGCTCATCGTCCTTGACAGAAATTTTCCTGAACATCCGATCAGCAAAACCAAGCTTCTTTGCAAATTTATAAATGATCGTATGATCAGGCAAAGAATCAAAGGATGGCTCAATGACCTTTTCGCGCCACTGCAGAGAGCGGTTAGATGCCGTCACAGAACCATAGGTTTCGAACTGGGTCGTTGCAGGCAACAGATAAACCCCATCCGTTCGGTCAGAAAGCACCGCAGAAACCGTTGGATAAGGATCTATAATGACCAACATATCCAGCTTTTCCATCGCTGCTTTCATTTCTTTCATACGCGTCTGTGAGTTTGGAGCGTGCCCCCAGAATACCATGGCTCTAACATTATCAGGCTGATCCATGTTTTCTTTATCTTCAAGAACACCATCAATCCAGCGTGATACAGGGATACCGTTTTCATTCATGAGAAACTTGTCTTTGCCATCATTAGTTTTGATGGTGGCAAAGCGGCCTTTCAGCCAGTCAAGATCTTCACCCCAAACTCTAGCCCAATGCGCCCATGATCCAGCAGAAAGGCCGTAATAGCCGGGTAGGGAGTGTGACAGAACACACATATCTGTCGCGCCTTGCACGTTATCATGGCCACGGAAGATATTGGCGCCACCACCAGCAACACCCATATTGCCCAACGCCAATTGTAGCGCACAATAAGCACGGGTATTATTGTTACCGTTGGTATGCTGAGTGCCACCCATACACCAGATGAAAGTGCCAGGGCGGTTGTTTGCCATCAGCTGAGCCACACGCCGAAGCTGTGAACCTGGGACACCTGTGACTCTTTCGGTTTCTTCAGGGGTCCATTTCGCCACTTCTTCGCGCACTTTATCCATGCCGTAAACACGCTGGCGAATAAACTCTTTGTCTTCCCAGCTGTTTTCAAAGATATGCCACATGATACCCCAGATCAGACCTACATCAGAGCCTGGACGGAACCGGACATATTCATCAGCATGAGCCGCAGTTCGCGTAAAGCGCGGATCACAAACAATTAAAGGAGCGTTATTTTGCTCTTTGGCCTTGAGAACATGCATCAGTGATACCGGATGCGCTTCAGCAGGGTTACCACCAATAATGAAGATAGCCTTGGAATTATGGATATCATTATAGGAGTTGGTCATGGCGCCATAGCCCCAGGTATTTGCAACACCTGCCACTGTGGTGGAATGACAAATCCGAGCCTGGTGGTCACCGTTATTGCTTCCCCAATAGGCATAAAGCTTACGGAACAAATAGGCCTGCTCATTGTTATGCTTGGCCGAGCCTAGCCAGTACACCGAATCAGGTCCTGACTTTTCCCGAATATCAAGCATCTTATCGCCAATCTCATTGATGGCGTCATCCCATGACATCCGCTGCCACTTGCCACCAACTAATTTCATTGGGTATTTGAGGCGACGCTCACCACTAGCGGTTTCACGAACAGATGCCCCTTTGGCACAATGGGCGCCAAGGTTGATAGGGCTGTCCCATCCAGGTTCTTGGCCTATCCAGACACCATTTGAAACTTCAGCCATAACGGTACAGCCAACAGAACAATGGGTACAAACAGATTTTTTAATTTCTACGGCAGAGCCAACAGTGGTTGCCTGCGCTGGTTTGACGCTTTGGCCTGACAATGCTGTCACTGCGGCAATTCCACCAATAGCAAGACCCGATCCGCGAAGAAATCCTCGACGATCAATGGTCTTTTCGGCGATCTTGCCAACGAAAGATTGAGAAAGGGGGCCTCTCGCTACCCCAGACTTCTTTCTTAGCATTTTCTACTCCATTAAGTTGTTAAAATTTAAAACCTTGCGGTATCGTAATATGTTTTAACATGTTGTGTTTCTTTGTAACCCGCGCCGGATGTATCCATCTCAACACTGGCATTAGCAACACCGGCTACCGCCGTTACGCCACCGACAACAACACCTGCAGCGGCCAATTTGAGCACATCCCGGCGTTCGGTTACTTTTTCTTCACTTTTGGTTGTTTTCATAACCACCTCCACAATTAAGCCCGCAAGCGGGCGCCATACCTCCGGGGCCTCTCGCTACCCTTTGGCATCCATATTGAAAGCTTGGCTTTCAATATCCATAAAGACCTTTCCAATTGTCCCAACAGGAGCGTAAAAAACCGCATTTTTGGCGGCTTCAATATCCCGAAACAACAGACCGGCCCATTTTTCAATATGCTTTCTAAAAAAGCTGGCTTGCTCATCCAGTGAATACGGCCTTCCAAACTCACCACGAATCAGCCCAGCCATGATATCCATTAATGATGCAATATGATCTTCAGGCTCTTTCACGCCATCTTGGCGCGCAATACCAATGGCGGCCATATCTGAACGCAGATTGGCCAGCGGCTTTTCATTAAGGAATCCAGTAAGATAATAAGAGGCAAAGGGAAGCAATTCCCCACGGCCAACACCAATGAACAATTTAACATATTCATCACGAATGGTTTCAGGAGTCAAAGCAGACGCAAGTTTTGCAAGCGTAGCAAATGCACGGCCCATCTCACTATCGTCACCATCAAGCTTTGCTATGTTGTTAATGATGTCATTGTTAGGCTCAGCGCGCAGAACTCCACCGATTAGCTCATACATATTTGCTCTGAGCTGTTCTTCTTCTTCGATATGATAAGTGGTTTTTGTTTCTGCTATCACCTGTTCCTCCGATTATTAAGTTAGCACAAAAGGATAATAAAAAAAATATTTCTTTTGAAATGACGGCAGATAATCTTCATTTTTTGTTAACCAAATGCGCCAAAAAAAGAATGGTCAATTAAGATAACGGACGAAAAACAGGCCTTTTGGGTGATAAAGCGGATGGTTTTTGTTTGGAATCCTTGGCTTCCTCACCTTGATCCATTTCCTGATCTTGCCCAAGAAAGTCAGCCGTTTCATCACGGCGTATGGCTTTCTGATCTTCTGCTTGGGTTTCAATCGCGGCCTCATCAGAGGCCATCGTCGTATTTTCGTCATGACCGCCTTCTGAAAGTTCATTTTCATTGCGATTCTCGTGCTCTGCGGCGGCTTCGGCTTCTTTGGCTAAATCTTTGAGTTTAGCTTCTTCCTCAAGTATCCGCTTTTCCTCGGCTTCACGCATCAATTTAGCGGTATAGCCCTTACCCACTTCATAAGCAGATTTCATGCCTTCAATGACGGTAGCGGCATCGGTGTAATCCTCGCCATATTCCACCATTTCATCCACCCTGCCAAAAAATGGATTTATTTTCCAAAGCCTGCGCATAGCCAGTTGTTTTAAGCGATCAGGTATGCCTTCCTTAAAAAAGGCATCAAGCTTATCCTCATCATGGACATCCGTGGGGTCTGGCAATTCCCATTTTTCCAGCATTTCCGTATCAGACAGATGAGCATCAGAATCCGCATCATGGCTAGCAATTCCATCCTTATCACTGGTCTTATCACTGGCCTTATCATTGGGATAGCCTTCAAGTTCCGGCTTCTCTTGATCGCTAATATTAACCCCTTGCCTGACGTTGGCTTTTCGGTCTGACCAGCGTTGAAACACAGAGGCTTTCTTATCTGTCATGCGCGATTCTCTAATTCAGCTTTTTACGATTATTAGGGGCGGCAAAAGGATCATTCTGCTTGATCAAGCGGTCATCACCTCTTGGCGCATATATGGCATCTGGGTCTATGCGATCGCGTTGACGCTTTTTGAACTCCTCTGGGTGATAGTGCTGATCAACAAATTGCCTTACCAAATCACGCATTGCCCCAATAAGCGGTAATTTCATGACCAAGTCTTCTCCACAATCCTCATAATCTTGAATGTTATAAGGTGAAAAACTGGCCTCAATCAGCGACATCCCAGCTTCTGTTTCCGTTTCATTGATCAGGTCTGGCCGAAGAACCAAGAAGACCGATGGTTCGGCAGAATTCAGATTTTCCGCGTAAGCTTCGGCTTCGGCATGATGCAACTCGACCATAGCTTGAGCCGTGTAAAGAACCATATCTTGCCCTGAAGACTTATTTTTATCCTGATTTGGCTCACCTGGATTTGGCACCGCCTCATCAACCCTTAATGGCACCAAGGGGATGTTATCGGTTGTGGTTTGACCTTGTCCTATTGATAACTCACGCGGGAGCATATCCAGAACACGCCACCGGAAATCCAGCCATGGATGATCAGCAGGTTCTTTTCCAAAAACAATCTGAACCGCGTGCAGCACATGCTTTGGGAGAGTAGTTTCATCTGTTTTCGTCACGAGAAATCCCCCAAGGGCAATAAACTAAGAGTTAATGTATAACTTCTCATTTTCATATCTAATCTGATCTACTTGAATTAGTAAAGTTATCTATTTAGAATGGTTAACAGCACACAAAATCTGAAATTCACTCATTTTAAGTTGAAGGTAGCTGTTTATGACAAGCCCATATCGCGTCACATTATGTAACTGCGGCAAAACTATGCCATTGGATGGAGAGACTATTTCTAAGGCTTGCGAAGGGGTTGATAGCAAAATTTCTTCCGATCTTTGCCGTAGCCAAAGCGATGTGTTAGCCAAAATCATGGAAACATCCGATCAGGCATTACTGATAGCCTGCACACAAGAAGAAAAAGTTTTCGCCGATATGTCAGAAGACCTGTCTGTTTCGTTGCCACAAACGGTTAATATTCGTGAACGCGCCGGTTGGTCAGAAGAAGCAAACAAAGCCAACCCAAAAATTGCAGCCCTTCTGGCCGAGGCAGCTATGCCTTATCCGGCTTTTCCAAGCATGGAGTTGTCTTCTAGTGGACGATGCCTCATCTATGGTCGTGGTGATGAGGCGATTGCTATGGGCAAAGCGTTAAATAACGATCTAGGCGTTACGGTCATTCTATCAGAACCGGATGAAGCGTCTATTGACGCATCTCTCATTGGACAAATCGTCCAGGGTAAGATTACCAATCTTTCCGGAAGCTTCACCAAATTTACCGTAACTGTGGCGCATTATGCTGAATGCTTACCCCATTCGCGTGATACTTTGTTGTTTGGGCCTGTCAGCAAAAGTGTTGAAACCGAATGCGATATTGTCATTGACCTTGTATCAGAACAACCATTGGTTACCGGCCACGAAAAGCGTGATGGCTATTTTCATGTTGATCCAGCCAACATGACCGCGATGTCGCAAGTTGTGGCTCGCGCCCGCGAAATGATAGGTAGCTATGAAAAACCTATCTATGTTGCCTATGATGAGGATTTATGCGCGCATTCTCGCAACCAAATTGCGGGATGCAGCAAATGCCTAGATGTCTGTCCAGCAGGTGCCATTTCCAGCCACGGAAACCATGTTCATATTGATCCTAATATTTGTGGTGGCTGTGGGTTGTGTGGGGCCGTTTGCCCATCTGGAGCAGCACAAACCCATTTTCCACAGGCAGAGCATTTGGCTAATCGGATGGCTGTTTTGGTTGATACTTATCTGCTGGCTAATGGGAAAGCGCCTGCTTTGCTTCTTCATGATGAGGATTGGGGCGGTGAAATGATCAGTATGATGGCCCGATTCGGCCGGGGTCTGCCGGCACGGGTTATCCCCCTAGCCATGCATAGCGTTGCCCGAAGCGGACATGACACCATATTAGCGGCTTTTGCACTTGGTTTTGAACAGGTTTTCATTCTTACCAATCCCCAAAAAAGAGATGAATATTTCAGCATCCATGACCAAGTTTCACTAGCCAGACAAATGCTGACTGGCATTGGGAAATTCAATGATAATCAGGTGCTAGTCATAGAAGAAACAGACCCAGATGCCGTTGCCGATATCTTATATAGCAGCAAAATAAAATCCGCTTTGCGTCCAGCCCCTTTTGCCCCTGCCGGATCACCACGCGGTTTGACGCGGTTAGCGATGCACGGCCTAGCCAAGGCCAATAAAACCAAAGCCCAAGTCATACCCTTGACGCAAGGTGCGCCATACGGATCACTTGATATTGACACTGATCGCTGCACGATTTGTCTGTCTTGTGTTAGCGCTTGCCCAGCAGGTGCCCTTCAGGATAACCCGGATGCCCCACAGCTTCTGTTTCGGGAAGATGCCTGTCTTCAGTGTGGGATATGCGTCGCCACCTGCCCAGAACATGTAATTACACTGAAACCACAGTTTAACCTTGATGTTTCAGCTATGACCAATCAGCTGATTATTGAAGATGAACCTTTTGCCTGCACGAGTTGCGGTAAAGTTTTCGGCACCAAGCGATCAATAGAAAATGTAATGAAAAAACTGGAAAACCACAGTATGTTTGCCGAAAAAGGCAAACTCGACATGCTACAAAAATGTGAAAACTGTCGTGTCAGCAGCTTATTTGATCAATCGGGCACTATCAGCGGAATTGGTCAGAGGGCAAACCCTCGCACCACAGACGACTATAAAAAATCCTAAGAAACCCTCATTCTAGGCACATCCCTTTTAGCTAGCCTGTTCATTCAGGGGGAGGTTAGCCAGCAGATTTTGCGGCTTGACGCGCACTAATCCTGCTTTATTCATGGATAAACCAAGATAGATAGGCGTGCCGAGATATTCTTTTTCCAACCCCTCATCAGCTGTCAGGGAAAACAAGCAGAGGATTTGTCTTAACCGGTCCTCGCTGACGTCCCGACCTGAATACAGATCATTAAAAATATTGGTGGTTTCACTATCAAGTCCGATATGCCAATTCCAGTTATTATCATCAATGCGTGCCATTGGGCTGATCTGGCAGGAAATTCCCAGAAAATGAGTAATCCAGCTTTCCATCACCCGACATAACGCATCTAAGGCCGGTTGAGTATAGGCGATATCTACCGACATATTGAACAGGTCATGCCGTTCCCAATAGGCTGGAGCAGATTCTGAGTTCATAATATCAATCATGACATTTTTCTCATCATCTGGTGTATTTTGGCCAGAAGCAATTTGGTATTCGGCCTGTAAATCCACAGTTGTTCTATCGGCGACCATGATCCGGCCATCATCTAGGGTGACTCTTTGCTCACGAAACAAAATTTCTGCCGCCCGCAATTTCATGGAGTCGCTCTCACCATCAAGAATATTGCGTAAAATTATATGCGCCATGTGATCCATAAAAAGCGGAGGAAAGGTGATCATCTCACCTCTTGCGGCTTCTAAATACGCCGCTTCCAGCGTATCAAAACGGCCAAGATATTCACGAAACCGCAAGAAAGCGCGATAATTACCAGCAGCGTCCTCATCAGCGATAGCATTTAGCTCTTTGTCAGATATGAGGCTAAAGGGCTTCTCTTTCAGTTTATGATGTAAAGCCTTTTCAGCATCACAGCTTTCATCAATAAGAGCCAATTCAGGGCGAGCGAGATATGCCGCCATAAAATCCTCAGTTGGAACCATACAGCCATTCGTGTTCTTATCAAGCAGGTGCCATCCCGATGTAAACCAAAAATCATGTGCCATTAGATTACATCCTCATCGCCATCTTGGTCTTCTACAATTGCCCAGATTTTCTGTTCAGAACAGCTCTCCGGTTTGGGAAAATGCCGGAAAGTTTCGCCAATACCATCTTCACCCCATTCACGATGGATAGCAAGCAAACTGCCTTTGCTATGCTGAGCGCATAAATCCGCCATAAATGCAATTTCTTCATTAGCCGCTTCACCTGCGGCCTCTGCATTTGGGGCGCCCATCTCATTGATAAATAGATCAACTAGTGCTGCTTTAATATGTTCATAATCCGCTTCTTTTGCTTCAGCAACAGTTACAAAAGTGGAATAACCAAAGCTATCAACCCCAAGAAATCCATTTGAAAAGGCTTGCCGCGTCTTACCAATCAGATCAGTTTTCTGCAGATGCTGAAAAGTAAAGGTACCAACCAGCGCCCATTCTCTTTCCTCTGCCGTGCGGGGGAAAATATTCAGATCCGATTCATCAAAACGGATAGTGCGCGCAAGTTTCATTTTAACCCTTCCCAAAGACTGGCATCATTCGGGGCAAGACTTATTGGCTTTCCCTCTTGCTTGATCAGGCCGAAGCCTTCTCCATCTATTCCCAGCCATTCTATTGAGATGTCTCTAAGCGGCATAGTTTGGTCAAGACGGGTGTTCCACATGTCATAAATTGGCTTAAACCCTTCATCTTCCCAGCGGTTAAGCCAAACAAGAAAATGTCTGCTGACAGCCTCAAGAAGCCGCGTTCGTGATATATAGCCGCCGCCTTCTTCTTCAAGAGAGGTATGATCAGGAATATGACCTGACTCGGTCTCTTTGGCTATTCCTGAAAGCTCAAGTGTGATTTGCCCAATCAGCCAACTTGGATAGCCGTTCTCATCTTGTGATGTGCTAAACTCAACCCGACAAAAGCCAGCATAGCCTTGATTTAGCAAAATAAACCCTGGAAACCGATATTGTACCTGTATTTCCGGCGGGGCGAGCGCACCGATCGCATCACCTAGGGCAACCATGAGGACATAATGCATTTGCATGGCCTTGGTCTTGGTGACTTCAGGGATCATGGTCACGGCCATATCCAGCGTTTTTGTTTGCTGACTGTAAAGAACCTTACCGGCATGACCTTTGGCAGCAACAACAACCGCCTTTGCCATCACATCCATTCCGTCTTCGACAGATACTGGTGTCAGCAAGGGTGGCAATTGGGGCGGCGTATCTTTATCTGCTGGATCTGGTTCAAAATATAATGACATCTTATCTCTCTCAGAAATGGTGATCTCTAAGTGTTCAAATTGTTCGGCGGCTCGGCATTCAAATTGGCAAGTGAAACAAGCTGACGGGCGATGCGGCGATATTCTGCCGCTTGTGGTGATTTTGGCTCGGCAACGACAATGGGTTTACCCTCATCTGATGCCTCACGGATATTCATGGATAGGGGTATTTCACCTAACATGGAAATGTTTCGCTTTTCTGCTTCACGCGCGGCGCCGCCTTCACCAAAAATATGATCCTTGCGGCCACAATCAGGGCAAACCCATACGGCCATATTCTGGATAAATCCAAGAACCTTTACGCCAGCCTTATCAAACATGGTCAGAGCCTTAACAACATCCAGCAAGGCAATATCTTGCGGCGTTGATACGATGACTGCTCCGGCCAGATTTACCTGCTGAGTAAGAGAAATCTGAATATCCCCTGTTCCCGGCGGCAAATCAATCACAATCACATCCAATTCTCCCCAAACCACCGCATTAAGCATTTGGGTCAGCGCAGATTGAACCATCGGGCCACGCCAGATCATTGCGGTTTCATCCGGAACCAGCAAGCCCATTGACATAACCTTGACGCCATAATTTTCGAGAGGCGCAACCATATCACCTCCAACCGCTTGTGGTCTACCACTCACCCCCATCATCCTTGGCTGTGAGGGGCCATAGACATCCGCATCAAGCAAGCCCACACGCAACCCTTCTAGCTTGAGCGCTATGGCCAGATTAGTAGCGGTCGTTGATTTACCAACACCCCCCTTGCCTGATGCAATCGCAATAAATCGCCGCACCGAAGAATTGAGTGTCTTTTCCTTGACTGGGGTAGCCTCTGTTTTATCTGTTGGCTTATGCGCTTGGGCAGAGGCGTTGTTATGCGCGGTAATCACTACGGTTGCGGCCACCACACCATCCAGTTTGCGAATAGCCGCTTCTATCTGTTGGCGAAGCGGTTCCATTGCTGGCCCACGATGGGGGGGAACAGCCAAAGTCACCATCACCTTATTATCTGAAACCGTGATACCATCAAGCATACCCAGGCTGATAATATCCTTATTCTGTGACGGATCCGTGATATTGGCTAGCACTGCCTTAATCTGATCCGCAGTTACAGGTTTCGTCATGCTATTTTTTCTCCAGTCCATCGACATAGCTAAGAATGGCCTCATGCTCATCAATCGTCAAAAGGATTTCATGACTGAAAGCCGGCAGGTTTTCTGGCCTTTCTTCACTTATACCATCAATTCTGATAACGGATGGATGCGGCGGCAAGAGATAGAATATCTCAAACCTCTCGCGCCAATCTGAGAGGGTTTTCATCGCCTCAAAAGATGGGGTTGAGCCAATTCCGCCATAGGGGTTGATATCAGCCACAACATGGCATCGGGTACAATGCTGCCTGACCAGCGCGCGGCCTAAATCTTGATCTGCTATGGCCGTGGATATACCGCCGCCATCATATCCGGCTATCAGCATGACCGCCAAGAGGATGAACTTTGTCAGCAATGGTTTAATCATCAGACAGTCGGGTCTGCCATATGTTCACGCAACATATCCTTATATTGCGTCACCATATGGTCTATATAGGTTTCATGGTCTTCAACCAACATGACGTTTTTTCCAACATGGGCGTTGTATCTGGCCGCCGCATAAAGCAAAGCATAGTGCAAATCGGTTGCAACGATCTTACGGTTTCGTTCATTAGCAAGAGATATAAATTGATCTGCGACTTTTAAAAACTGAGCATTGTCAAGCTGCCCCTTAGTTGGAGTATCGGGTCTTATATGCCAATCTCTAAATGTCATCAGGCTACTCCTTATTAATTGATTAATTGGCGATTTCAGCAACGCATCAAATCTTAGCACAGATATAAAGAGAGATGAACCTATCTAGAGCCAGATTTGGTGCAATTCGTGTTATCGCTGGCATGACAGCAAAGAGCCAGCGGCATTGCCATAAGCTTTGGGGTTGATTAGAATATCATTCGTGGTCCCGTAGCTCAGCAGGATAGAGCGACAGATTCCTAATCTGTAGGTCACAGGTTCGAATCCTGTCGGGATCACCATTTGTTCAGATAGGGCCAAAACCCGTCACAACGCAGCAACACACAAAACCAAGGGGGATGAGAGAAACCCTAAGCTAGATGATACCGCGTCACCCCATCAGATGCGGTATCTGCGATCATGGCCTTTTGCTGAACCAGATGATAGAGATGCGCGTGAGCCTCGCCACTAGCAAAATAGCGTTCATGTTCGTTAAGTTCCATGGCAAACAAGGTGTCCATGGCGTCTTTTACCGTGATCGGGCCTAGGTCTGCTCTATGAAGCAATTGCGTCAGACGGTCTTGATGATGGGTAATCAGGTTGCCTGCACGAGTAGATACCGCATGAAAAGCCCAGTCATGCCCAGGAAGCACAAGCCAATCATCCCCCCAAGTCAACATATCCGCCAGATAGCCGAAATAATGCCCCAACATATCATCCGGCGAAGAGCCAAGGGGCGAGGCAATATTTGGGGTAATGCGCGGCAACAGAAAATCGCCGCTTAAAAAGATTCGCCGCGCCGGATCATAAATCCCGATATGATCATCCGAATGTCCGCGATCACAGCGCAGCTGCCAATCCCCATGCAACCCAGAAAGAGTATCACCGGCCGCGACATAGTGCACGGCGCCAAGTTCTTCAATTTTTTCACGATAATGGTTGCCGCGTTCTGTCAGGGCAGATAGCGCATCGTCGCCAAGACCATAGCCTTGGTAACGAGAAAACATCATATTGGCAAAAGCATCGTCATCCATCTTTGTCAAGAGATTGGATTTTTCATATTCGATCTGGCTCATTAACACTTCTGCCCCTGTCATTTCGGCTAAATCCGCTGCGTAACCGATATGATCTGGATGATGATGGGTTATCAGAATTCGCCGAATGGCATAATCCGTAAATGGCGCGGCCAGCAACAATCGCTGCCAAATATCCCCTGTTTGCTTGGAATAAATCCCTGTGTCAATCACGGTCAGGCCATCTTGGGCGCGCAAGACATAAAGGTTCACATGGTTTAACCGAAACGGCAGAGGCATCCTAATCCACCAGATATCATCCTTCACCATAACGATCTGACCATCAGCAGGATTAGGAATATCGGCTTTGGGGACTGGGCTGATCATAGGGACACCATTATGAGGCAAAAGGGCAAATGAAATAGGATTGAACCCATGATGCCGCCGCCATAACAAAGAGGTGACTTGTTCGCATGGATCAATGGATGCTAGAATAACCTTAAATAATGCCTATCATCAAATGGATATTGTCCCCTTTCTCTTGGAGCATGACACATGACACCAGTCTATATCATCGCCGCAACCCGATCTGCTATCGGCAGTTTTGGTGGATCACTCAAAGACACCAGACCCATTGATTTAGGTATCACCATCGCCAAGAGCGCTATCAGCAAAAGCGGGCTTAAGGCTGAGGCTTTGGAACACGCTGTGGTTGGGCATGTTATCCATACGGAGGCCAAGGATCAGTATATCTCACGCGCGATCTCCATCGGTTCAGGCATGGCGGCATCTGCCCCTGCGCTTACTGTCAACCGCCTCTGTGGATCAGGGTTACAGTCGCTTGTTTCTGCTACACAATTGATAACGCTTGGGGATGCCGCCGCGGCCTTAGCAGGTGGCGTTGAGGTAATGAGCCGAGGGGGTTATCTGTTGCCATCCCAACGCTGGGGTGCGCGAATGGGCAATGCCGAAGCGCAAGATATGATGCTGGGGGCACTGCATGATCCGTTTGATATTGGCCATATGGGGATCACCGCCGAAAATATCGCGGCGGATTTTGATATCAGCCGTGATGACATGGATCAATTTGCCGCCGAAAGCCAAAGCCGCGCGGCCAAAGCACAGGCCGAGGGCTTGTTTGATGAACAAATCACGCCTGTTGAGGTGCGCAAAGGCAAAGACACGGTTCGCTTTGACAGGGATGAATATATTCGCGGCGACACCACAAGCGATACCTTAGGCAAATTGCGCGCTGCCTTTCAAAAAGATGGTGCTGTTACCGCTGGCAATTCTTCTGGTATCAATGATGGCAGTGCAATGCTGGTGCTAGCATCAGAAGCCATGGTGGAACAATATGGCCTGACACCTCTAGCAAAAATTGTCAGCTATGGGTTCGGCGGTGTACCGCCACGAATCATGGGCATGGGGCCTGTTCCGGCGACAAAAATGGCGCTAGCGAAATCTGGCTTGAGCATCTCTGATCTTGAGGTCGTGGAAAGCAACGAAGCCTTTGCCGCCCAAGCCTGTGCTGTATCAAAGCAACTTGGCCTGCCATCAGATATTGTTAATCCTAACGGTGGGGCGATTGCCCTTGGCCATCCCGTTGGGGCAACAGGAAGCATCATTATGACCAAACTGATTCATGAATTGCGCCGCCGGTCTGGAAAATTTGGTCTGGCCACCATGTGTATTGGCGGTGGCCAAGGGATTAGCGTAATTATTGATGCGGCTATGTAGTGCCCCTGATCTAACCCAAAATCATAAGAAAGGGAGAACCCCCATGCCAGAAACGATGTCCTTAAGCCTTAAGCAGATTTTCTCACTTGCTTATCAGGCGATGCGTGACCATGACGCTGATCATGACAATTCAGATGCTTTGGCGCAAACCGTCATGACCGCAGAACGAGATGGATCCGTATCCCATGGGCTGTTTCGTCTGCCCGCCTATCTGAAAGCGCTATCATCTGGCAAAGCCAATGGCAAGGCGAACCCAACAATAACTCAGCCGACCTCTGCGCTTGTTAAATGCCATGGGGATAACGGTTTTGCCCCTATCGTGCAACGCCGCGCCATACCGCATCTTATCGCTGCGGCCAAAGACCAAGGCATTGCTGTTCTCGCCATGACCCATACCCACCACATGGCGGCGTTATGGCCTGAGGTTGAAGCATTGGCAGAACACAATCTGGCAGGATTTGCCTGTGTGTCTTATATGCCCATGGTAGCACCAGCAGGGGCAAGCAAAGCCTTTTTTGGCACTAACCCCATTGGTTTTGCTTGGCCACGCCCCGGAAAAGACCCTCTGGTTTTTGATATGGCTACCGCAGCGCTAGCCATGGGTGAAGTTCAGGTTGCCGCCAGAGAAGGCCATAGCGTTCCCCTTGGCACAGGGCTTGATGCCGATGGCAAGCCAACCACCGACCCTGCCCAAATTGCCAATGGTGGCGTCTTGCTTCCGTTTGGGGGTTATAAAGGCTCGGCTATTGCCATGATGGTGGAATTATTAGCCGGAGGCTTGATTGGTGAGTCCTTTTCCTATGAGGCAAAGGCTCGCGATAATGGTGATGGCGGCCCGCCCCAAGGCGGACAGTTTATCCTTGCGCTCAATCCAGAGAAATTGGCAGGGCCGGGATGGCAGGATCATTGTGAGGCTTTCTTTGAGAAATTAACCAGCCTAGATGGGACGCGCTTACCGGGGGAACGGCGGCACCGCAATCGGCAAGATAAAGGTCCACGCCATATCAACAAAGCTCTGATTGATACCATTGCAGGTGAAATGAAAGACCCTGCCGCTATCCTAGGCTAAGCGGCCAGTTGATCTGCGATATCTTCAGCAATAGCAAGGCTTGAGGTTAGCCCCGGCGAGTCCATCCCATAAAGAGCGATTAGTCCATCGCATTGATGGTCTGCGGCATAATGAAAAACAAAATCCTGAAAGGTTTTGCCATCAGGCCATATTTTCGGCCTTAGCCCTGCCCATGCTGGTACTAGATCTTGAGGTTGAAGCACTGGCCAGTATTTCGAAATGGAGCGATGAAATTTCTCTGCATCCGCGGGATTAACATCATAGCTTGGGGCTTCGACCCATGCGATATCAGGGCCAAATCTGGCGCTAGTGCCGCTGTCTAAGGTCAAGTGAATGCCTAAGCCGCCCCCTGATGGCATGGGATAAATCAAATGCCGAAAAGGCGGTTTGCGAGTGGTGGTAAAATATTGCCCTTTCGCCATGTAATGCGGCGGCACGGTGCTGTGATCGATAGCATCAATCGCCAAGGAGACTGCCGACGCCCCGTGTCCGGCGGCATTAATCAAAACACGGGTGGCAAAGACCATGCTTTCTCCTTGGCTATCAATCCATACCTTAAACCCGTCTTGGGTTTTTTCCGCCCGAACAAAACGGCTTTGATACGCGATGATAGCCCCATGATTTTCTGCGTCTGCCTCAAGCGCGGCCATGTAATGATGACTATCAACAACGCCCGTGATAGGGGAATGAATAGCGGCAACCGCGGTCAATTCGGGTTCCATCTGGCGCAAGGTGTTCACGCCAATCAGATCTAAATCTGGAACATGGTTGGCTCGTCCTTTTAAAAGCAAGTCCTCTAATCCTGCGACTTGCTCATCTTCTGTGGCTACGATCAATTTGCCATAGCGATGGGTGGTAACGCCTCTGGCAGAGCAATAGTCATACATCATCTTTGCGCCTTTGACGCAAAGACGGGCTTTATTTGAGGCCGCCGGATAATAAATGCCTGCATGAATCACTTCGGAATTACGTGATGAGGTTTCCATGCCAAACCCCGGATTACTGTCGATTAGCACCACCTGTGCCCTGGTCATAGCAAGCCGCCTTGCTATAGCAAGCCCGATTACGCCAGCACCTATGATCAGATATTCTGTTGTTGCGTCGGCCATTGTTACTCACACTGCTTTTACTATTGGTTTATTCCGCTGCCATCACTGGCACACCACGATGCCCAATCATAACCTCATTGCCCTGATCAGGATACCGAGGGACATTAAAGGCCAGAAGCAAGGATATCCCTGCCAACACCGCCCCAATGATAAAAACCATAGGCGGTGAATAAAGCCAGATTATGCCAAAGACCGCTGGTAAAAACACTGCCACAATATGATTGATGGTAAAGGCCACGCTTGAAGTGCCAGCAAAATCCGCTGGATCTGCAATTTTCTGAAAATAGGTTTTAATGGCAATTGCCATGGCAAAAAACAAATGATCAATTAAATACAGCACCGCGGCAAAGGTTGTATTATTAACAAAAGCATATGCGGTAAAAACACCAATTAATCCTAAATATTCAATGATTAGCGATCGCCTCTCGCCAATATGGTTGATCAGTTTGCCCACTTGTGGGGCAAGCCAGATATTCATCACCGCGTTTATCAGAAATAAAAAGGCGATCTGGCCAATGGTATAGCCAAATTTTTCCACCATTAAGAAACCGGCAAACACGACAAAAATCTGCCGCCGCGCCCCTGACATAAAGATCAGCGCATAATAAAGCCAGTAGCGTGAGCGAATAATAATCTTTTTATGCTGAGGGTTACTGATGGAAAAATCCGGAAAACAAGAAAGCCCAATCACCGCCAAGAGCAAAGTGACCATCCCAAACCCCAAGTACATCCCCTGATAACTCACCAGTGAAGAAGGCAGGCTGTCACCATTGATCACCGCCATGATATCAAAGCCCGGGGTGATCATAAGCACGACCACAAAAATCATAACAAGGGTAGCCACCTGTGCCATAGAGGCAACGCCATAAATGCGCCCAAGCATAGCCGGGGCAGTTTTTTTATCCAACCACTGCATGGCCAGTGACTGGTTGCAGGTTTCGTAATAATGAAACCCGATAGAGGCAATAACCGTAGTGATATAAAGACCAAGCACTTGCGGATAAAAGCCCGTCATTGCCGTTCCAATCCCTAACAAACCCAAAGTCAACAGACAAAGCCGCTGTTCCCGAAAAAATAACAACAGATAGACCACCAGAAATGATAAAAATCCAGGTACTTCCCGAAGCGATTGCAAAATCCCAATCTCGCGGCCACTAAAATTGGCTTGCTCTACTGCAAAATTATTAATTAACGCTGTCCAAGACACAAAACTGATGGGCATGGCGGCGGCAGTGATCATCAGCAAAATATGAGGGTGTTGATACCAACGCGATGGTAAAGATGAATCAGACATAGCATTAATTTATGCTTTTTTCTGGCCTTAGCCAAGCGGATTAACCATATGGCAAATGATGGGGGCTATCCCTGTGTCAGAACAATCGTCACTCATGGCATAGCCCGGCAATCTTTTGGTCATGAAGATAGCCATTCTGATCACATCCTTTGTCTATTCGCGCCATACCCGATCTGGGCTATCATTAGTTGAATTGTTGGTTGCGATGGCGCTGTTGAGTCTTGTGGTGGGGATGGGTTTTGTTGCTACTAGCGCGATACGGCGTGGGTATTTGGTTGAGGCAAGATTTGCCGCCCATCACACAACAAAAACCTTCACCTTCTCTTTGGGTTTTCCCGTTCGCGAGCGCTTTACAATAGCCACCAACGCGCCGCGATATTTTACCTATTGTCAGCAGACCGTTTCCCTTCCACCAAATTTTCAGTAAAATAGAGACCAAGGGAAAATATGGGTAACAACATGTCGGATCAAAAATATCATTCCCAATCACATCGCCGCCGCCCACAAACAGGTCGGGTGGTGCTGAACCGACGTGGCCGTATTCTCAACAATACGCCGCATCACCCCTCAACCACACCCCAAGAGGGTACGAAACCTGTTGATGATTTGACCGCAGGGTTTGCTAATAAATCGGTGCTGATCAGCGAGAATGATCCCAATTTCACCATGCTTGATCAAGGCAGTTTTATGATCATTAAGGCCAATAAGCCTAACACCAAAAAAGACAATACCGCGCCTCTGATTGGGGCCGAAAAGAAGGCGATAAAATCTAAAATTATTTCAAAAAAACAAATAGATAAAAAACCATCTCTTTCTTCACAATCAGCGGAAAACGCATCCCTTCAAGTGGCCAAAACAGGCGATAATGCCACAAAAAAAGATGACAATCCTATCTTTGATCAGGCCGATGCAACTGTCATTCCCCTGCGGATTAAAAACCGAAACATACCGGCTGATGTGCCGAGAGAATACCCGATCGCGGCATCTGCTAAACCCCTTGCCGACGACATGACCGCCATCAGCCAAGCCGACCAAAGGGATGACGTTTGCCATCAAGCGGATACAGAAATTGCCCAAGAAGTGATCGAAAAATCACCCCAATATCCGGCGGCTGAAACCGCCCCGATCACAGATGATCCCCGTTCACGCGACGCCAAATCCCCCGATTCGGAAAGGCCAAGCCTTCCTGCCCCTTCATTTAGCGCGTCAGATGATCAAATTTTACGGAATTGGCATATCGGCGCTGAAATTGGCGCCACCATCAATGCTATTGTTGCTGATGAATTAGGCCAACAGGTGCGCCGCATTACGCGCAGTGTGATCCAAGATATGGTTCGTGATGGCACGCTAGATTTGGGTCAGAAGACATAAGTCCGTCTGACCCAAGAGATTGCTGTTTTATGCCCCTAAACGATACTTCCGATTAGTTGTTGAGTGGGAAATTGAACTGTGCGCCTGAACGGATACCCGTTGGCCAACGTGAGGTAATGGTCTTAAGGCGCGTATAAAACCGCACGCCTTCCATGCCATAGGTTCCATGATCCCCAAACAATGACCGTTTCCAGCCACCAAAGGAATGATAGGCCACCGGAACAGGGATAGGCACATTTATGCCAACCATGCCAATTTCAATCTGATCCGCGAAACTGCGAGCAGCATCACCATCACGGGTAAAGATCGCTGTTCCGTTTCCGAACTCATGCGCATTAATCATGGACACCGCTTGATTATAGTCATCCGCGCGAACCACGCTTAACACGGGACCAAAGATTTCTTCGCGGTAAATGGTCATATCCGTGGTCACATGGTCAAACATAGTGCCGCCAACAAAATACCCGTTTTCATAGCCTTGGAGGGAGAAATCCCGGCCATCGACCACCAGTTTAGCGCCTTCTTCAACCCCTTTGTTGATATAGCCTAGCACCTTATCGCGATGCTGAGCCGTGACAACAGGGCCCATTTCGGCATCAGGATCATTCCAAGGGCCGATTTTTATATTTGACACCCGTGGGGCAAGTTTTTCAACCAAGCGGTCTGCGGTTTCCTGGCCAACAGGAACAGCAACCGAAATGGCCATACAGCGTTCCCCGGCCGAGCCGTACCCTGCCCCCATGAGGGCATCCACCGCTTGATCCATATCAGCATCAGGCATAATCACCATATGATTCTTTGCCCCGCCCAAGGCCTGTACCCGTTTGCCATTGGCCGTGCCAGTTTGATACACATATTCCGCAATCGGTGTTGAGCCAACAAAGCTAACCGCCTTGATCGAAGGGTGATGAAGAATGGCATCAACTGCTGGTTTTCCGCCATTAACAATATTCAGCACACCCTCAGGAAGTCCAGCCTGATGCAACAATTCTAGCACCATTTGTGGTGCCGCTGGATCGCGTTCTGACGGTTTCAAAATAAAGGTATTGCCGCAAGCAATCGCCATGGGGAACATCCACATAGGAACCATAGCCGGAAAGTTAAAAGGGGTAATGCCAGCAACAACACCGAGTGGCTGACGATCCGAATAACTGTCAATGGCAGGGCCAACATTGCGCGTATAGTCGCCGCGCAAAAGATGGGGAATACCGCAAGCAAACTCAACCACTTCAATGCCGCGAATCACCTCGCCTCTGGCATCTTCAAGGGTTTTGCCATGTTGGGTGCTGATGGCTTCTGCCACTTTATCCAGATTGGCTTCAAGCAGCTCTTTATATTTGAACATGACCCGCGCCCTTTTCAAAGGCGGCGTATTGGCCCAATTTGGCAGAGCGGCGAGGGCGGCGGCAACCGCTTGTTCGACCCCTGCTTCACCAGACAAGGTAACTTCGGCGATTTGCTCACCCGTTGCAGGATTAAAAATAGGCTGGCGACCCAGCTCGCCTTCAACAGGCTTATTGTTAATGATATTTTGATAAATGGTCATGCGATATCCCTTCGCTTTGCCGATGTCATGATTCTTTCTCTGTTTACCTTTTCCTGTTGGATAAGATCAACCCTTATCCGAGGATTTTAACGATATCGGCAACATTGTCGTGAACTTAATCTGTTCCATGGCAAAGGATGAGGACACATCAGACAATCTCACCGAGCTGATCAATTGTTTATAAAACGCGTCATAATGTTCAATATCTGGCACCACAACACGCAACAAATAATCAATTTCCCCACTCATCCGATAGAATTCAACCACTTCGGGCATAGATGCCACCGTATCAGCAAAGGTTTTTAACCAATCTGCGTTATGTTCATTGGTGCGTACCGAAACAAAAACCGAAATATTCGCACCAATTTTTTGGGGATCAAGTAAGGCCACACGCCGCCGAATTACACCAATCTCGTCAAGGCGTTGCACGCGCCGCCAACATGGCGTCACCGACAGCCCGACACGCTTTGCAATCTCAGCGATAGGCAAACTGGCATCTTGTTGCAAGATATTTAATATTTTTTTATCGATGGCATCCATTAGAAATTATTTTCCTTTTTTGCCTTAATACGGGGACCAGAAGCATTATTTTTCTAATTCTTCTTTAGCGCAAGGGTTTCGGCAAGGAAAGCGTAAAAACTGATCCTGTCTTGATGCCTGTCGTTTGCCGCAAGATATCGGCGATTCCAATGAAGCCTCATGGTAAGCGCTTTTTTCATCTGATGCTGTTGATAAGCCGGTAGAGTAGGCCAAGTCTTGAGGGCACTAAGCATTTGCCGATAAGAGCGATCAATCCGGTGGCTAAACCCATGGCTAGTGGTGACACTGGTGGCGTTGAGATAAAGCAAATATCTTGCCTTATCCATCAGAGGCGCGGCTTTACCATAGGCGGCAAGAACCACCATGGCGTGAAACACATCTTGTGCAGGTTGATTGATAAAAAGCGGGCTATCACTGCGCCGCATCACAGGGTGAAATGACCCCGGCCAATGGCCGAAATCTTGCAATCTTAACTGTCGTTGCCCTTGTCCCAACACTAGCACCTGATCCCCGTGGCTTGACCTAACCTCGGTCATCCCAAAGGCCAGCCCATGCCTTGCCACAACCGGCATAAGCGCATCCAAATAGCCCGCTTGCCAAGCATCATCAGCGTCAAGAAAGGCCAGATATTTGCCTGAGGCAGCCAGAATACCCCGATTTCGGGCAGGACCCGGACCTGTG
>Ga0181605_10001051_pt1 | contig 26843 bp, 16 predicted proteins | sample 041ome_11_FD_148676 | JGI IMG/M metagenome (GOLD analysis project Ga0181605, IMG submission 148676) | Coastal salt marsh microbial communities from the Groves Creek Marsh, Skidaway Island, Georgia - 041411US metaG (spades assembly) | ecosystem: Environmental > Aquatic > Marine > Intertidal zone...
CAGCACTAACAGGCGTAACAACACCATTGTCATCTATGGTGGCGACACCTGTACTCGAACTGCTCCATGGCGTGCTGCTCGCAGCCGTTCCCGAGCCCGTCAACGTTACACTCGATCCTATACATACACTAGTCGTACCACTAATCGTCGGCAACGCATTCACCGTCACCGTCTCCGTTGCAGAACAACCGTTATTATCCGTATAGGTAATGGTCGTCGTTCCAGCACTAACAGGCGTAACAACACCATTGTCATCTATGGTGGCGACACCTGTACTCGAACTGCTCCATGGCGTGCTGCTCGCAGCCGTTCCCGAGCCCGTCAACGTTACACTCGATCCTATACATACTGATCTTGTTCCTGAGATCGTCGGCAACGCATTTACTGTGAATGTTATAGCCTGCGCAGAGCTTTCTAATCCCGAGGTTGAATTTTTTACATATACATTGGCATTGTAGGTACCCGCTGTCGCATTCGCTGCCAAAGGAAGAATATTTGTTCCAGGAATTGACGTAAGTGACACATCTGAGAAACCAGCGGATTCAGCGGTGGCATCCCAATCAATTCTATATTGATCGGCTCCCGAAGATTTTGCCGTGATTGTTAAACTACCTGCTGAGCCCGGACATTGTGCATTAGAATTCGAACTTAACGTAAATGTTGGAAGGGCATTCGTAGAAACTGTAAATGTTGACGAATACGTGGAACTACAACTTCCATTTTGAATTAGAGCTCTATAATATGTCGTGCTATTGACATTGCTGGAAGTGTAGTTACTTGCAGTATTAGCTATGACCGCTGGTGAAGTGAAAGAATTATCAGCGGATGATTCCCATTGTATAACAGACCCTGTTTCTCCTGAAAGAACTATAGCCGTCGCATTACTTCCCGCAATTACAGTAACGGACGTATTTGTCGTTCCACTCTCGTAAAGGGTTCCTCCAACACTCGAAGCATCAACAGTTACTATTGATTTATCGGTTAGCTCAACAGCACAATTCCCATTGGTAACGAATACATTATAAGTAGTCGAAGCCGTTGGTGATACACTGAAAGTAATGTCTCCACCGGTTCCTGAAACCGCTGAGCCTACATTGCTATCGTTCGAATCATCTCTAAGTTGATAACTATACCCAGATTCAGAGGAACCTAGGGTAATAGTCGCAGAGGAGCCCGTACAAATGGTAGCATCAGAAAGCAACAAAGATGAAGATGGCAATGCATCAATATCAATACTCGAGGTGGAAGAATTAGGACACGAACCAGCAGTGGTATAAGTCACCAAATAAGTTGTTCCAGAAGTTGAAGCACTCAAATCAATCGCCCCAGTCGAAGTATTCAAACTCAAACCGGATGGACTCACACTAAATGCTCCTCCAGATGTTCCCGTAATCGTCGGCGTTGGATCTGTACCATCAACACAATACGACGATGAACCATAACTAAAGCTCGCATCCTCTAAAGCAGAAACTAGTAAAGTTATCGCAACCGGATCACTTTCAGTCCCAGATGAGTTCTTTACATACAAGTTTCCGCTGTAGTTACCAGCTGTACTGACTGCAGACAATGTAATTGTATTACCTGAACCTAGGGATAAGGATGAGCCAGAATAGCTAACGTCCGTTAATCCTGAAGACCAATCTATTCGATAGTCTACAGGTGAGTTAGTACTACTCGAAATACTTAATGAAGAACTTGATCCAACACATGCATTGATAGAGTTAGATGTAAATGAAATTGTAGGCTTTGAAACCGAGCTTACTGAAATCGAAAACGTCGAAGAGTATGCTCCGGTACATGAACCGTTTTTTACCAATGCGCGGTAATACGTATTCGCACTCAGATTAGATGCCGTGTATGTCGTGGCTGTGTTGGAAATAACTGTAGGCGAGGTAAATGAATTATCTGACGAAGATTCCCACTGTACTACATCCCCTGTATGACCGCTTAGATAAATTAATGTGGAGTTTGATCCAGATGTAACACTTACTGATGTATTTCCTGTACCTGTTCCGGTATCATCTAATACCCCCCCCACACTAAGAGCATCTACCGTAACGTTTGATACTGTGCTACTTGCGGTACAGTTATTCGAACCATCTGTAGCGATCACCTTGTAGTATTGTGAACTTGAAGGTGAATAACTAGAGGATGTTTCGGAGCCAATTACACTCCAGCTGCTATTATCTGAGCTCTCATACCATTGATAAGAAATTGACCCAGTACCTGTAGCCGTGACAGATAAACTCGAGCCGAAACAAAGGGTTTGAGTTGATGATAAATCCGTACTAAATGTGGGAACAGGATTAATTGAAACGGTAAAAGGAGAAGTCGTTGCAGCAATGATTGTCGCTGAAGTCCCGTCCTGCTCTATTAGTAGGCAACGATATGTCCCTGCATCAGAACTGGTCACCGAAGATAATGTTAACGATGAATTTGTTTCACCCGAGATATTATCATACTCATTGGTGGATGAATTCAACTTCTGCCATTGGTATGTAATTGTCCCACCATTATTAGCAGTTGCTGTTGTAATGCTAATCGTTTCTGTTCCGCCTTCACAAATTGAGATTGTACTTGAATATCCTTCGGTCCAAGTAATGTTGTTTAGAGGTGCACCAGTAGATGAGTACCCACAACTAGCGTTCAGATTGGTAATGTCAAGTAAACCACCGTTATCGAAAAGTAACTGGAAAGTATTAGCGCTAGAGAAATTGTTATTCGAGGCACCATGCCATACATATCTTACTTTACCAGAAGTAGCATATTGCTCGGACGACGGATTTCCAACGAAAACCTTCGGGTCGTCAAATTCTACTAGATTATCTATAACCCCGTTAATAAAGGCGTTTTCGATTCTAGGAAGTCCAGTTTGGGCTGGAATATCTGAAAAATAAAATTCAATGTATCCTGTAGCACTGACTGAAGTTGTAATGCCCGAATAACTATTGGCATATATCCAGCTCGCGTTGAGTTGACCTCCCGGGTTTTTATTTATTAGTGTTGGGCATGAGTTGTCATTTACTTCCCAACGGTCTAAAACCGTAACTTCAACATCAATGACTGTTGAGTTGCCAGATCCATCGCTTATGGTTACCCGAACCATATGGATATTATCAGATGCTGTTCCGTATACATCTTGTGCATTCTCAAAGTCAGGTGCGGAAATAAAGGATAACTCTCCTGATGATGAGACAGAAAATAGAGTTCCGTCCTCGTAAGTGTTATCAATAGACCAATTCGTAGCGCCAGAGGTTGACAGTGTCGCTACAGTTGTGTTCCCCTCCAAAACATCAAATGAAAGCGAACCAGTATAACTCAATCCGCTAGAAGATACAATTGTACCCGGGTCAACTATTACCCCATCCGCACTTCCATCGGCATCGCCACCAGTTGCATCACCTTCAGTTATAGTTAGGATAATTCGGTCATAATCACCATCACTATCAAGGTCAACAAATTGAGCCCCTTCGTCATAAGTTGACAAATCATTATCGGAGGTAAACTCATACCAAGTTTCTGATGAAGGGTCCCATTTTACGTACGTATCAAAATTTTGCCCCCCATCTGGAAGGTCGATATATACCCTAATTTGAGTGCCATTTGATGCATCGCCATCTAAATCCAAGGAAGACAAACTTTTCCCGTTTCCCTCTATTTTAAAGAATACAGGGTCGTAAATTTTACTAATACTTTGACCGGCTAGAGTAGTTGGAAATGATTTACCTTGGAAATATGCATCTGTTGTTTCTAAAACCGAAAGGGTTGTTATTTTAAGATTTTTCTCAAGATTTTTTGCACTAGTTGACGATGGATCTCCTACTGAAAAAGTTACAAAATCTCCTGTAGGCGCAGAAGCACCCAAGTCGAATTTTGATTTTGTTCTCCATGGAAAAGTACTTACGTTATTCTGATTTCTATCCTTAATACCATCTTGGTTTCTATCCCCATTCGCAACAACATCTTCAATGTTAGTTAAGACACCATCTTCACCTATCCTGAAGGAATAATCGTTGGTTACAGTCGGTGTTGTTGAACTTAGGGTCAGTGAGCCTGAAGTAGACGTAATGGTATTAGAGTTCGCAACCGTCAAGAACAAGTCACCTTCATCAGCATCATTAATATCTACCGTAACATAGTAATCCTTTTGACTACCTGATATTGAAGTCACAGATGATATCGTTCGCGAAAAAGATCCTTCAAGTTTTGCCTCAAAATCTGATGTAGAGGGCGTAGATACATTTTGGTTGAAGGATACTTCATACCTAACCGAAAGATCTCCTGATGTATTCGTAATGAGTTCAGGAGATTGAATAACGGTCAAATCCAGATTCGAACAATCCGAGAGACTTAATGTGCCTGTGTTCGTCTCAAACGTCCAATCAACATTTCCTTGTTTTTGTTCAACTTCACAATAATAAGTTCCTATATCACTTGATGAAAAGCTTGTGATTGTAAGCGTATTACTAGTCTTACCAGAAATTGCGTTTCCATCTTTATACCATTGGTAATTTAATGATGCACCGTTAGAAGTCGAGGTAGCTGAGACCGACCAACTTATTGACTCCCCAGAGCAAATTGCATCATTTCGAATCGTAGTGGTTAAATCAATGGGGTCATTTCCACTTGTCCCCAGTGAACTATAGACACATCTTTTCCAAGTAGTACTATCACTTGGATTCAAGAATAATATTTCAATTGCCGTTTTCTCATTGATAGGTGGAAGATTAGCGCCATAAAAGCAATAATGCACCTCTCCTTGATTATCGTCATTAGGATCACTCGGAGGACCGAAATCAACGTTTAATCTGGAACCATTTTGATATACACCTTCAACAACAGGTATCTGACTTGATGGAATACTACCAAAATCAACAGTCAGTTCTCCTTCTTTATTTCCGGAGGGAATTTGCTCGAACTGAGTGTTTTTCACACTCAATGCATACGCAGTATGACAAGCATTGTTTCCATTATTTCTCTTAACGGTAGGACATGATTGACCAACCAAGAGATTTGAGAAAAAGAAAAATACTAAAATGCTTACCAACCTTTTTAAAAGGGGGATATATGTATTCAACGCAGGGAATCTTAGGTTTAACCTTGCAAATTTAGAATAAATCTGGCTTTTAATGACTTACTATTTCAGTTACAAGCTATCCTTCCCCATCTTCGGATTTGGCAACGAATCGAATAGAACCTGGTATTTAGATGGTGGACGTTTTTTAGAGCTTTTCTTTGGATCTTTTGGTTGAGAATCGGTTCCCTTTTCCTCTTTGGTTGGTTCATTCCTGACCGATGGTTTATGGCCAGATTTTTTATCGGTAGAACGGGGCGATTTACGATCAGAATTCCCTTTAGTTTGTGACCTACTTCTACCCTTGCCCTTGCCTTGTGGGTCTCGCCATTCCGGGCCTTCCCCTATTTCCTTGGGCGGCTGTTCCTTTTCTAATTCTCGATCAATCAATCGCTCAATTTTTGAGAACTTAAACATATCATCTGCACTCACCAGAGTAATGGCCATTCCTTCAGTTTTAGCGCGTGCAGTTCGGCCAATTCTATGTACATAATCCTCTGCATCCCCGGGAACATCATAGTTAATCACTAGGTCGATTCCTTTGATGTCTATACCCCTTGACATGACGTCGGTGGCCACCATGATTCGTATTTTGCCGCTTCGGAAATCACGAAGCGCCTCTTCTCGCGCGTCTTGCTCGTAATCAGAGGAAATGCCTTGGCAGGAATACCCTTTTTGCAACAGTGTACGGGCCAATTTTTCCACCTTCTTTTTCGTCGAGCAAAAGACGATTATCGATTGGAAGTCATCCTTGTCCCCCAATACGTGACGTACAAGAGCCACTTTCTGCTCCTCATGCGCCAAGTATACTTTCTGCGTAACTCCATCCGCTGGTTTTGAAATCGCAACACTTATTTCTTCGGGATTGTGAAGAATTTCTTTTGCTAGACTGCGAATTTTTGGTGCCATCGTGGCCGAGAACATTAGGCTTTGACGCTCGACCGGAAGGGCCTGGATAATTTTGATGATATCGTCATAGAAACCAATGTCGAGCATGCGGTCCGCCTCGTCTAAGATGAGGTGCTTGACGGTATCAAACTTAACGTATCCACGCGCCATGTGCGCCATTAATCGGCCCGGTGTAGCGACAATGATATCTGCGCCACCTTTGAGTGCATCGGCCTCTGCCTCCCAACTCACACCATCGCCACCGCCATAGACGGGATAACAAGAAGAATTAGTAAAATAGGCAATACCTTGAATTTGTTGGTCAATCTGTATAGCCAGCTCACGCGTAGGGCAGAGGATCAATACTTGAACGCCATCGCTCGGCGCATCAGCAATCTGATTTAATGTGGGCAATACAAAAGCAGCTGTTTTACCTGTACCGGTCTGTGCACAGCCGATCAGGTCTTTTCCATCTAGGATGGTAGGTATGGCTTTAATTTGGATTTCGGTCGCCTCTTCAAAGTTCATGTAGAACAAGGCATCGAGAATGGTTTCGTTTAATTTAAATTCTGAAAATTTCATTCAATTAGTTTAGGTTGATGTGCGCCACGATCACGACTAGGTCGGAAATGGCGAGGGCGGCGGGCCCTGTACCCACTGACCACTGGGTGCGGTCGATGGTGAAGCTTGCCTCTAGCTCTGTTGAGCTGTTTTGAACGACGCGAACTTCTATGGGATGCGTTTCTCCCCGCAAGGTAAGGCCTCCTTGCATGTCATAGGTCGTTTGTGCACCAATATTGCCCACAAACTGAATTTTATCTGCTGTAAAACAAATGGTTGGGTATTTATCGGCATGTAAGAACTCCTCTTTATTAACCACATTTCGATCCCTTGCTGCCACGCCCGTCACAAAAGAATTGGCCGCAACACATCCTTCGAAAGCTATGAGCATATCGTCCTTGAATGTCGCCTTTGCTGGGGCGCCATTACTGTAGAACGAACCTTTTACTTTGCTCAAACCAAACTCACGCACCGTGAATTCAATCTCAATTTCCGCAGGAACGGTTCGTGTTTGCGCTACCATTGAATTGGCAGCAAACATTAATAATAGGAGGTATTTCATAGTCATCGCTTAAAGGAATGGATCAAATCCATGGTCCTTTAACAACTGAAGGCGGGGTCCGTGTTCAATGAAGGTGGAAGGAAGTTTATGAAGGACCAATTTTGGCCTGGGCACCATATCCTCCACCAAGGCAGTAATACCGCCCCCTAAACCACCCAAACCAGTAGATTCTTCGAAAACGTGGATTTCTTTAAAATCAGCCAAAATCGGGGCAAAATCATCAAAAAATGGCCAAACTTGAGCCAAATGGAGGTGATTTTCATCTTTTTTCATTAAATCTGAAATCGCTCCGGTGCTCACCCACAACACCTTAGAACCGCTTTTTGACAACCATTCATACGGCGCAAAAACACCCCGTTGTTCCCCTTCCGTTCGTGCCTTCGGGTAACGAATGAATAGCGGCCCTGTTGGCGGGTTTTTAGCCACCTCCTGCAACATTGCACGAAGCACTTCACCATTCCTAGGGTTCCAAACAGTCACACCCGGTAAATCCATCAACAAGCCTTGGTCAAACACCCCGTGGTGCGTAGGCCCGTCGGCACCGACCAAGCCTGCACGGTCGACCAAAAACACCACCGGCAATCCTTGAAGGACGACATCGTGGACAACTTGATCGTAGGCGCGCTGCAAGAACGTACTATAAATGTGTACCCAAGGGCGACCACCTGCCGCTGCAATACCCGCAGCCGCGGTCACGGTATGGGCCTCGTTGATGCCTGTATCAATGAATTGGTCCCCGAAATCTTCGCGCAACGGTCCAAAACCGCTGCCGGCGAACATCGCAGGACTGAGCACTTGAATGTCTTTATGTCGTGTGAGAATGTCGCGCATGGCCTCCGCAGCCCACCACTGAAATGTAGTACCGGGTTTGTAGGACTTTGGCGCACTCAAATCCGGGCGCTGCGTGCGAATGTGAAGAACGCGTGGTCCCGATTTTTGAAGTTGGCCTTGAAGATGCTGGACCAATTGGACCACATCATTTCCCGCTTCCAAATACGCGTACGACCAACCCAAACTTTCAACATAGTCTTGGTACGAACTACGATCGTGCAATGCGCCCACCGTCTCGTCAATACTACCGTCGTTGTCATTCAAAATCACCAAAGCGTCGTGCCCCAATGATCCCAAGTGATTCAAAGCCTCAAAGCTCTGTCCACCCGTCATCGAACCGTCGCCAATCACCGCAACTCTGTTGCGCTCACGACCAGCCGCACGGTCCGCCAAACACACCCCCGTGAGCGCCGAAACACTCGTCGAAGCATGGCCCGCACCAAAGAAATCGTACGGGCTCTCATCGCGCTTTAAAAAACCTGAAATCCCGTCCGGCGTGCGCATGTCAGTCAAATCTTGCATGCGTCCGGTCAAGGCCTTATGAATGTAACCTTGGTGACCCACATCCCAAATCAATACATCTTGTGGCGTGTTGAGCACATAGTGCAATGCGACCGTCAATTCTGCCACTGCAATCGAACTTTCCAGATGGGGAATTTTATCCTTGACGCGCGCAACAACCTCCTGCACCAAGTTATTGGTGAAGGCCTGAAGTTCATGTGGTTCTAAAGCGCGTAAGTCTGTGATCATTGGCACAAAAGTAGTCCAATTTTCAGGGCAAAATGCACCCCTATAAAAAACCCCCGCGGCTGCGCCGCGGGGGTCTGGTAGTCTAAATTTCTTTTTCTCCTACTTGGTCTTAATTCCTAGCATCAAACGCTGAATTCGCTCGAACAGGTAATACATTACCGGTACGATCACAAGCGTTAGGAAGGTAGCGAAGGTCAAACCAAAAATCACGGTCCATGACATTGGACCCCAGAACACCACATTATCTCCACCGAAGAAGATATTAGGATCATTGTCGCTAAAGAGCGTATAGAAGTTGATGTTCATACCTGTGGCCAAAGGAATCAAACCTAAAATGGTTGTGATGGCCGTCAAGAGTACAGGACGAAGACGCGTCTTACCTGCTTCAACAATGACCTCAATGAGTTCTGTAGTTGGTAGTTTGGCATCATCTTCCATTCCCAATTCATCGCGCTTACGCGCTGACAATTGTCGAATGTAATCAATCAATACGATGGCATTGTTTACCACGATACCCGCAAGCGATATGATTCCAATCATGGTCATCATGATCACAAATTCCATTCGGAAGATTACAAGACCAAGGAACACTCCAATAAGCGAGAACACTACGGTTACCAAGATGATAAAAGGCGTTGACGCCGAGTTAAACTGGCTTACCAAGATTAGGAAGATGAGGAATACGGCGATCATAAGCGCCCCAGATAGGAAGCTCAATTCTTTCGCTTGTTCCTCTTGCTCTCCCGTGAAATCCACTGTAATGCCTTGAGGAATGGCATATTCCTGCATCGCTGCTTTGATCGAATTCACAACCTCGGTTGGGTTTGCACCTTCAAGCACATTGGACTGAACAGAGATCACTCGTTTTAAATCCTTGCGCTTCACAGAAGAGAAGGTTGAGGTCTTCTTAGCCTTCGCAACGGCGGAAATTGGCACCTGCTTGATTCGACCTGATGCTTGATCACGGAAAGTAATCTTCTGGTTCATCAAATCTTCGACATTATAGCGGTACGCATCCGTCATGCGGAGGTTGATTGGGTAATCGTCCTCACCGTCTTTGAATCTGCTTACTTCTTTCCCAAAGAGGGCGGTACGCATGGCATCTCCAATCTGCGCTGAGCTCAAACCTAAGGCGCGCGCTTTAATACGATCTACCTCGATCGGCATTTCGGGCTTACCTGTCTCTACATCTAGTTTTAATTCCTCGATGCCGGCAATACTTTTTGAATTGATGAACGTTCGAATATCATCCGCTGCCTGTACCAATTCAAAGTAATCGTCACCTGAAATCTCAATATTAACTGGAGGGCCTGTTGGAGGGCCATTGCTATCTTTTGCAACGCTAACAACCACACCAGGATAGCTGCTTAGGGTTGCACGTATTTTATTGAGTACATCGGCACTATTCACACGATTCCCCTCGGTATCAATACGCTCTGCAAATGGGTGAAACTGCACCGTAATTTTCGCCTTATTTGGCGTTTGTGCCATTGACGGACCCGCGTTTGGATCTGATGTTCCTTCACCAACTTGAGCGATGACGGATTCCACCATGTAGTTTTGCTCTTGGCCATTTTCATCGATGAAATTGAATTCCTTGACAATTGCCATCACTTCTTTTTCAAGTTCAAGCGTCACATCGTTGGTTTCCTCGATGTCTGTACCAATTGGCATCTGAATGTAGACCATCGCTTGGTTGGGCATATTCTCAGGGAAGAATAAGGTCTTCGGAGGGAATGCTCCCAACAACATACCGGAGAATACGAGCAACAAGAACGTTCCTGCGAAGAACACCAAAGGCTTCTTACCTCTCAACGCATAGGACAAGGTTCCTTTGTATACGTTTTCTAGGGCCGGAAGCGCTTTTCCTTGGAACCATGCGGTTGCTGGAACCACGAAGTAGGCGTAAATCAAGGCAAAACCACCACTATAGATAAACAGATTACCCAATGCCATTACCCCAAATACATATGCAACCAATACACCCAAAACAATTGCGGATATCGCAATAACATTTAGGCGCTTTTTGTTCAATGGCGCTTCCTCAACTTTCATAAGCGCTGCCGTCAAACCCGGGTTAATGACCAAGGCTACAAAGAGCGAGGAAGATAAAACAGTGATCAAGGTCAGCGGTAAATACTTCATGAACTCACCAAAGAGTCCTGGCCAGAAGGCAAGCGGCAAGAAAGCGGCGAGCGTGGTCGCAGTTGAAGCGATAATTGGCAAGGCTACCTCACCAGCACCAAGCTTTGCTGCTTCCACTCGGGAATATCCTTCATCCATGAAGCGGTAAATATTCTCAACCACCACAATTCCATTATCCACGAGCATCCCAAGCGCCAATACCAATGCAAAGAGCACAATCGTATTCAACGTAACACCCATGGCATTGAGGATGACGAAGCTCATTAACATGGACATAGGAATTGCGATTCCCACGAAAAGAGCATTGCGCAACCCTAAAAAGAACATCAATACCAATACCACGAGCAACATCCCGAAGATGATAGAGTTTTCCAAATCTGCCACCTGGGTTTTCGTCTGCTCGGAAGTATCGTTTGTAACCGATATGCTTAGGTTATCTGGAAAGTATTCATCCTTCGCCTCTTCCAATAAGTTGGCGATTTTTTCACTAACAATAATTTGATTTTCTCCTGAACGTTTGAATACATCCAACATTACAACAGATGCTCCATATTGACGTGCATAGGACTGACGCTCAACCTCGTCAAACTCAACCTCAGCAACATCCGCAAGGCGAACCAATTGCATTTTCTCGCTCTTGATGATCACATTGCGCAACTCATCCAATTCACGAATCTCACCAACTACACGTACGTTTCGGCGATACCCATCTACAAGGAGGTTACCCCCAGAGATGGTCATATTTTCATTTTGAATGGCTCCTGCGATATCACGGAAGCTCAACTCGAGACTTTCTAGCTTTTTGGTGTCCACCAAAACGCGGACTTCTTTATCGTCGATACCACGAATATCTACTTTCGATATCTCCGTCAAATCTTCAATTTTCTCTTCGAGGTACTCACCGTAATCTTTCAGTTGATCAAGTGAAAATTCACCCGACATGTTGATGTTCATGATGGGCATCAACTCAGAGAAATTCAACTCAAAAACATTGGGATCTGCAGGCAAATCAGTCGGGAAATCTGGTTGTCCCATGGCCGCATCTACCTTATCCTTTACCTTTCTGAGGGCTTCGTCTGGAGTCACATCGAAATTGAACTTAACCTGAATGGTGGAATACCCTTCCACTGAAGTAGAGTTGATCTCATTTACACCAGAAATACCATTGATTTCTTTTTCTAGTGGACGTGTAATCAACTTCTCAATATCTACAGGTGAGTTCCCTGGATAGGGCGTACCTACATAGATTTCTGGCGTTACAATTTCCGGAAATGCCTCTGACGGCATCGAGGTGTAGCTGAAAATTCCAGCTGCAAAGATGATGACCGTTAAAACGTATACAGTCATGCGGTTCTTCACCGAGAAGGTTGAAGGACCGAACTGCTTAATTAAACTCTTTTTTTCTTCCATGTCTTGGCAGGATTTTCGGGTTAACCCAATACTACAATTTGGCCCGAACGCACGCTGCGAGAACCCTTATCCACGATCATCAAACCCGCTTCGAGACCGGTTTTGATCTCGGTTTTGTTGTCAAACGTAAGTCCTGTGCTTACCCAAGTTTTTACAACTTCGTAGCGATTGGTATTTGGAATGTTCTTTAACGTGTAGATAAAATCATTTCCTGCTACATCTTGCTGAACTAAACTTGCCGGTACAGCCAATGCATTGTCATTTCTATAATCTTGAAGCGAAACATGGACCATTTGATTAGGCTTCACTGTTTCCGGATCGGCAGGCAAACTCACGTTGATTGAGAATGTGCGGTTGCCTTCTTGAATAAACTGGCCCACCTGAAGTACCTCAGCTGCCACTTCATAGTCCATTGATGTGAATTCTACATTTGCAGGCGTGCCTACTCGTACTCGGTTTGAATAGCTTTCTGGAACATCCGCCTTGACATAGACCCCAGCGGTGTTTACCAATCGAACGGAAGGAAGTTGAGGCGCTGTTAATTCGCCCACTTTCACAAAAATATCGTCAATGGTTCCTGCGAACGGCGCACGTACTTCGCTCATGGCCATTTGCTCTTTAACCGTTTCGAGTTTCTGTACTAAACCGTCGTAGTTATTCTTTGCCTGTAGGTATTGAATTTCAGAACCAATTTGCTCGTCAATCCAAAGCTTTTGTTGTTTTTTGAATACGGTCTCTGCCAATGAAATGGCTGTTTCCAATTCCTTCAATGAGCTCTGCATCATGTCGGTATCTAGACTAACCAAGAGCTGGCCCTTGCTAACGCGCTGACCTGGCTTTACATGAATGCGCTCGACCTTTCCGCTGTTGAGTGGGAATAGATTGATGCTTTTATCTGCCTCAACGGTTCCGAATACATCAAAAAAGTGAACGAATTGATCCGGCTGAACTTCATAAGCGGTCACTGCATCATAAGAAACAGTTGTGTCCATTGCTGCGATGGCAGCATCATAAAGGGCAATTTGCTCATTCAAAGCATCCACCACATTCTTAGTGCTGTCGCGCTTCCAAGTCAGCGTTTGTAAATCACCTTCAACTGCGGGCTGAGAACAGGCCGCCAAAAAGGCTAGAGGGGCGATGAGGAGTACTTTTTTCATTTTGAAGGTTGTTGTTGGGTCATTAAGTATTCTAATTCTGCTTGTTGGTCCAAGACCGACTGTGCGGCCAAGAACATTGACTGTAGTGCTTGCTGGTACTGCGTTTCACTTTGCGTCAGTGCCGTTGAGGAGCCTACGCCCTCTTCATATTCTCTTCTGCGTTGATTGCGAATGGTTTGAGCCAATTCTGCACTCTCCTTCTGGGCCAAATAATCCGCAATGGCGCGGTAATATTCGTTCACTGTAGAAGCGTGCTGCATGATCAAGGCCTGCTCCATCTGTGCCAAACCGATCTCCGCTTGGTGCTGCTGAATTTTAGCTTCCTGCACTTGAGCGCGTCCGTTTCCTGAAGTGAACAATGGAACACTAATGCTACCGGCCACCAAGCTGCTTGGGATATCTACGGCCGCATCGCCGAAGATGTTGGCCTCGCTGCTCATGTATTGAATGTTGTTTTGGTAGCTCACCCCTAGGGTAGGCAAGTAGCCCAATTTCTTATTGAGCAGTTGCAACTTCGCTCCCTCAACTTGATTCGCCATGCTGCGGTAATCTACCGTCTTCGTCGCATCAAAGTTGATACTCGCAAGGTGCGAGGCTGATGATGCATTAACCACCAGATTTTCCAATTGATCTGCCAATAAAATTTCCGTGTCAACGGGGAAACCCATCTGCAACTTGAGCAACATTTTGGCAACATTCGCCTGGCCTTCGCTGTAGCTTACGGCATTTTTGATGTTGTTGTAGTTGAGCATCATTTGATCCGCATCTGCTTTGCTGACCATTCCTGCTGCGTTCATTTTTTGCATCTCCTCAGCAAGGTTTGCGAGGTAGCCTTCGTTCGCCTTTAAGATTTCCACGCTCTCTGCACTAAGAAGGGCGAGGTGGTATGCTTTTGCAACGTCGCGTTGCAATTCCGAACGTGTTTTCTCAGCACCAATGGCTGCGCCGTCTTTCAATACCTTGGCAGCCATTAAGCCGACAACGTACGAGCCATCGAAAATGAGCTGGTTAACCACAAGACCACCTTGTGCTTGATAATCCGTTCCAAAAACAAGTTCGTCAAGGGTACCGTCGCCATTGAAATCGGTCACTAGTGCGCCCAATTCAACATTATAAATGTATTGGCCTGAGGCGGACGCTTGCGGTAAGCCGTACGCCAAATTTTGACGATAGATTTGCTTTGCGCGATCAATCTCTAGCTCAGCGATTTCCATCCCATAGGCGTTGTCCAGTGCGTATTGCTGGGCCTCCTGAAGGGTGAATTTCTGCTGTGCAAAGCCCATGGAGGCGGCAAGCATACTCAAAGTTAGGAGTGTGTGTTTCATGAATTGTTTTGATGTATTCTTTGATTGAGGTATTCAAGTCCCTTGAGCGAGGCAATGCCACGAATGTGGTAGCGTAGCGACGCCTTTCTCAGTTCATTTAGGTTTAATGATTCTTTGGCCACTACCGTCTCATGCACGGCGAGAATATGTCCGTAGTATAAAATGGTGATGTATTCTACGTTGATGTCGTCGCGGTAAATGCCTTCTTTCATACCGCGATGGAGATTCGTCTTTGTGATTTCGCTAACAATCGACTCGCGCTTCGCGTTAATGATTCGCGCGACCTCGGGGTAATACAAATCCAATTGGGCCAGTATCTTATCTTCTTCACCACGAAGCCGTTGCTCCGCAAATTGTTCGAGAGCAAAGAGTTGATCAATGGCATTGCCCTCGATGGACGCCAGATTGCTTTTAAGCTCGGCACCCATTTGACTTGCTGCAAAATCAAATGCCTGCTCCATCAAATCCACTTTGTTGCTAAAATGCTTGTACAAAGTTTTTTTCGAGATGCCACAGTTTTGACTGATCTGATCCATCGTCACCGCCTTCACTCCGTAGCTTTTGAAGAGCTCGAGACTGGGAACAATAATTTTTATTTTTTCAGGATCCATAAGGGCTGGGGCAATAAGCGGAAACGATATAACCAAAAAACGTTTCTTTTGTTTCCCCCTTTGAACAACTTTTGTGCCAAATCTTAGTTTTCACACTTTTTTTTGACTTGTATTCCGCTATAATTCGTGACGATGCAGCATCTTTGTGGTAAAGACGTTAGCAATGAGCATTAAACAACTCCTACACCAACCGCAATTGGGCCAAACAGTAACCGTCAAAGGATGGGTTCGTTCTTTTCGTAGCAATAGATTCATCGCACTGAACGATGGATCATGCCTAGCCACCATCCAATGTGTGGTGGACTTTGAAAAAGAGGATGAAAATGAACTTAAGCGAATCACTACCGGATCGTGCATTGCTGTCACTGGAGAACTCGTTGAAAGCCAAGGCCGCGGCCAAAGTGTAGAAGTTATTGCCCATAGTTTTGAAATCTTAGGCGATGCGCCGGTAGAAGATTACCCGCTGCAGCCGAAGAAACACAGTCTAGAGTTCTTGCGTGAAATCGCACACCTTCGCCCACGTACCAACACTTTTGGCGCGGTGTTCCGTTTACGTCATGCCTTGAGTTTCGCTGTACACAGCTACTTTAACAAAGAAGGATTCTTTAACTGGCACAGCCCGATCATCACGGGTTCCGATGCAGAAGGTGCAGGAGAAATGTTCCGCGTAAGCACGCTACCCGCTTCAGGGGGTGCAATTGAAAATGATTTCTTCGGAAAAGAAACCCACCTCACTGTGAGTGGACAGTTGGAAGGAGAATTGGGGGCAATGGGACTAGGTAAGATCTACACCTTTGGACCAACGTTCCGTGCTGAAAATTCAAACACCACCCGTCACCTTGCCGAGTTCTGGATGATCGAGCCGGAGATGGCATTCTACGACCTAGAGATGAATATGGATTTGGCGGAAGATTTCCTCAAGTACTGCATCAAATACTTACTGGACAACTGTCGCGAAGACCTTGAATTCCTCGATAGTAGATTCCAAGACGAACAAAAAGGCAAGCCGCAAAACGAGCGCGCAGAGCAAGGCTTGATCGAAAAATTAGAATTCGTAGTCAGCAATGACTTCGTTCGATTGAGCTACACCGATGCCATTGAAATTTTGAAGCGCAGCAAGCCGAATCAGAAGAAGAAATTCAAATACCTCATCAACGAATGGGGCGCTGATCTTCAAAGCGAACATGAGCGCTACCTCGTTGAAAAGCACTTTAAAGCTCCAGTAGTTCTATTCGATTACCCAGCCTCAATCAAAGCGTTCTACATGCGCTTGAATGAAGACGGTAAAACCGTACGTGCAATGGACATTCTTTTCCCAGGAATTGGAGAAATAGTTGGTGGTTCTCAACGTGAAGAACGACACGATGTTCTCAAAGAAAAAGTTGCTGCTGTAGGTATACCCGAAGAGGAATTGTGGTGGTACCTCGAAACACGCAAATTCGGAACCTGTGTCCACAGTGGTTTTGGACTTGGTTTTGAGCGTTTGGTCCAATTCTGTACGGGCATGGGCAACATCCGCGATGTCATACCATTCCCACGTACACCGGGTAGTGCAAACTTCTAAAACTCCATCCCTAACCTATGCTAAAGCAGACCCTCGCACAGAAACTTCAACAAAAGCTGAGTCCCCAACAGATTCAGCTCATGAAGCTTGTGCAGCTGCCAACGCAAAGTTTAGAGGCACGTATTAAACAAGAGATCGAAGAAAATCCGGCCCTGCTTGAGGGGCGGGAGAAATCGGAAGATACCTTCGAAAGTGATGTCAATACAGACACTGACGAACGTGAGGTACGCGATAGTTTGGAAGAAGTCAATTGGGACGACTACCTCGGCGACGAAGACACCCCCGATTACCGAACGAAAAGCAACAATTACAGTTCAGACGATGAGCTCTATGAGGCGCCGGTCATTGTGAACGAAAGCTTTCATGAAAGCCTCGTCTCGCAACTTCGACTTCATGGACTCAAACAAGATGAATTGGACCTCGCGACGTACTTGGTTGGCGCCATTGACGACGATGGAATATTACGCCGATCTTTAGAGGATATTGTTGACGATTTGGCCTTCTCCCAAGGCATATTTACAGACGTACCACATTTAGAAAAAATGTTGGGAATCGTTCAAGAATTGGACCCGCCGGGTGTCGGCGGGCGCGATTTGCGCGAATGTTTGATGCTTCAATTGGAACGGAAGCCAGGTACACCGAAAGTGGAATTGGCGCTGACTATTTTGGACAGCTACTTTGACCAATTTGTAAAGCGACACTACCAAAAACTGATGGATCGCCTCGGCATTGACGAGGACATGCTCAAAGATGCTATTGAAGAGATCGGCCGATTAAATCCCAAACCAGGCGGCTCGTCCAACCTCAGTCGACCCACCGAAAACATCATCCCCGATTACAACCTTCAAATACTCGATGGTGAACTCGAACTTTCACTCAACGGAAAGAATGCTCCCGAACTAAGTCTGAGTCGACAATACCGGGAAATGCTCGAGCATTACAAGGCCAGCAAGGAAAAAAACAAGGCCGAAAAAGAAGCCGCCCTCTTCGTTAAGCAAAAGCTCGATAGTGCAAAATGGTTCATCGACGCCATCGTGCAACGTCAACAAACGTTGATGCTCACCATGCAGTCCATTCTTGAGTACCAACGTGAATACTTCCTTACCGGGGACGAAACCAAACTGCGCCCCATGATCCTAAAGGATATCGCTGAAGAGATCGGCATGGACATTTCCACCGTTTCGCGCGTTGCCAGCAACAAATACATTCAGACGCCTTACGGCACGTTCCTGATCAAAGAATTCTTCTCAGAGTCCATGACCAATTCCGATGGAGAAGAGGTCAGTACGCGTGAAATCAAAAAAATTCTCGAGGACACCATCGCTGAGGAAAACAAGCGAAAACCGCTCACTGATGACGCCCTTGCAGTCATTTTGAAGGAAAAAGGTTACCCCATTGCGCGCCGCACAGTCGCTAAATACAGAGAACAATTGGACATTCCAGTGGCTCGGATGAGAAAAGAACTTTGATGGAGAAGTTCTACCGAATGATAGCGCAAATTCTAAGCTACGCCTTTCATCCAGGCATCATGCCTACTTTCGGTACTCTTCTTATTCTCTGGGCGGTACCTGAATCCTATGCCTGGTCTACCATCACCAAAATAACATTTCTGGTTTTCATGGGCACCTACGTGGGACCCTTCTTGGGGATCGTAATTCTAAGGATTTCGGGGATTATTTCGAGTGTACACCTCATCAATCGAGAGGAGCGCATCTACCCATATCTAATCGGAGCGGCGTCGATGATTGCAACAGGAAACCACCTCGAAAAAAGTGGCGTACCTATTGAAATCATCTGGAGTGTTTACTTAAGCGCCCTTGTGGTAATCATTAGCACCATTCTACTTCCCTTTTTCAAAAGCAGCGCTCACGCATCGGGTGCATTCGCAATGTATGCATTGTACTTAGGTTTGCACCAGCGTTATGGAATAGGTGAAATACCATTTTTGCTTTTGGGGGCCTTCTTAGCAGGCGCAATTTGTTGGGGAAGAATAACCTTGAACCGACACACTCTAAAAGAGCTTCTAAGTGGAGCAATTTTGGGCTTTTTACCCATGTATTTGCTGCTCTCTAAGTGAATCAAATCGTTCACTCATTCCACTTGTGCTTACCACAATAATTGTGGATATTTACAATTCCTATATTGGACGACAAGAATCAAAGGACATGAAGAACTTATTCAAAACCATTTTTACTGCAGTTGCGCTACTCGCTTTTATGGGCACTGCAAAGGCATCTCACAACGCAGGTGGTGACATTCAGTACGAATACATCAGCTCAACGGGTGGTACGCACAAATACAAAATCATCATGCGTCTCTACCGTGATGTTACAGGGATTACCCTCCCAACCAGCGCGACGGTCTATGCCTGTTCTGCGAACTACTCAACTGTGAGTGCAACTCTATCGGAGCTTTCTCCCGGTACCAGTGGCCAGGGTGTTGTTGCACCAACTCTTTTTGATTGTGTGAGCAGCACGAATGCTGGGGTAACCATTAACGTGGTCACCTACGAAGGGGAAATCACTCTTCCAGGTAATGCACCAGATTGGACCTTTGCATTCAGCACTTGTTGTCGTAACCCATCGGTAGATAATATCAACAACCCTTCGTCTCAAGGGTTCTACATTGAAGCAAAATTGAACAACCAGATTGGTCAGAATACTTCACCTGAATTCGTTTCTGAGCCTGTACGTGCCTTCTGTGTTGGACGTACATTTAACTGGAAACAAAGTACAGTTGAACCAGATGGTGATTCATTGTACTACCGTATTTCTCACGTAAAAGACGGTAGCTCTTGTACGCCTTCAAACATTACTTACGCTACTGGTTGGACTTACGACCAGCCGATCACTACATCTCCTGCGCAATCATTGAGCATGAACGCTGTAACTGGTTTGATTACCTTCAAACCGGCGGCAGTAGAGATCGATGTAATGGCAGTTACCGTAGATGAATACCGTTACGATTCTACGCTCTATGTATGGCGTAAAATTGGTGAAGTAAACCGCGATATGCAGATTGCCATCGCCTCAGCTTGTACACCACAAGCCCAAGCGGGTGTTCAGTTGGATTACCAAGCGCCTGGTATTTACCAAGATCCAGATAACGGCCTACCTACTGTAGATTACAACTGTTTGGATTCTACCGTAACGTTGAAGTTCAAAGTTAAACTTGACTGTTCTTCTATCTCTCCGGATGGTACTGACTTCCGTTTGACTAAGCCCGACGGTCAGCCATTGGCGATTGAGTCGTTCACTGCAAACTGTGATGCCAACTATGAAGCAACACAAATGACCATCAAGTTGTACAAGCCTCTTTCTAAAAACGGTAAGTACTTCCTATACTCGAAAGTAGGAAATGACGGAAACACACTATTGAACAAGTGTGGTTTCCCTATGAACGAATTTGATACCATTCAGCTGAATGTAACGGGTTGTTTCAACGCCGTATACGAAATGGAAAACGTTACCATCGAAGACGATCAAAATCCAGTCGTTGAGTGGAGCGCAGACACCTCTTCTTACCCAGACTACCTCTTCCAAGAGTGGCAAATCTTCCGCAAGGATCCAGGTGCTACGAACTACGTAAAAGTGGGTACCGTTTTCGATCAGTACAAATATGATTTCAAAGACGGCCAGATTGGATTTATCAAAGTAGATCAAGACAGCTACGACTACCGCGTTGACATGAAACTCAACGACGATATGCAAGGTCCTACGAATGATATTCACAGCATCTTGCTTGAACGCGACAATGGTCAAGTACCTATCGTAGATCCTGATACAATGGCTGTGAACCTACAATGGAACACGTACAACGGATGGGCCGTAGATAGCTATACGGTATTCTTGCAAGAGAAAATCGGTGGTACTTGGATGGGCGAGTGGATCCACGATCACGTAGGCTCTCCACAAAACCCGGTAGTAGCTCCAGATACGACCTACCAAATGTTCTTGGAATTGGCTCCAGGTGAATACCGCGTTTGTGTTCGCACAACCAACCCTATGGACACGCAGTACACAGCATACTCAAACTGTTTGCCTATAATCATTACTACGCCTCCATTCCCAGATACAGTAGTAGTGCCAAACTTCATTACGCCTAACAACGATGGTGTGAACGATGGATTCATCATTCAAAACATCGAGGATTACGAAGATTTGAGCCAGCTCAGCATCTACAACCGTTGGGGGGATCGCGTATGGCAATCAGATTACTTGTACGACAACGCCAATCCATGGCGTGGTACGAACATGAATGGTGTGAAACTAGCGGATGGTGTATACTTCTATACCCTCGAGCTTCTGAACGCAGCCGATAACTACGAATATGTAGTGAACGGAACTGTCACCATCATGGATGCGCAATAGCGCACTTAAATTGTCCCCACTCTCTTAACACGAGAACATGCGGCCCGGCCCCCGATGGGAGCCGGGCCTTTTTTATCTTTGAACTATGGCGGCTTCCCAACACATCACCAACCTGCTCAAAACCCTCCCGAATAAACCGGGAGTGTACCAGCATGTGGATAAGGATGGGAAGATTCTATACATCGGCAAAGCCAAGGATTTAAAAAAGCGGGTAAGCTCCTATTTCACCAAAAATGACCATAGCGCCCGAATCGCTATAATGGTGCGCAAAGTGGCGGATATTCGAACCATCATCACGGATTCCGAAGGAGATGCCCTGCTGCTCGAAAACAACCTCATCAAGGAACATCAGCCGCGCTATAACATCAACCTAAAGGACGACAAAAGCTATCCCTACATTACCATTCGCAAAGAGCGCTTCCCTCGCATATATGGCCTGCGAAACCTAAGCCGCGACGGAAGTGAGTATTACGGACCCTACCCATCGGTCAAGTCGATGAAGGCCGTCCTAGAACTCATCCGCCAGATGTACCCGACACGGACCTGTAAATACAACCTCAGTGCCGAAAACATCGAGGCCGGTAAATTCAAAACCTGTTTGGAATACCATATCGGGAACTGTAAAGGGCCGTGTGAGGATTTGCAAAGCGAGGAAGATTATATGGCCGATGTAGAGGCTGCTCGAAAAATCATCAAGGGCCAGCTCGGCTCAGTAAAGCAGCACCTCAAACAGCGCATGATGGACCACGCTGAAGCCATGGAGTTTGAGCAAGCGCAACGATGTAAGGAGAAATTGGAGGCACTCGAGAAATACGCCGCCAAGAGCACGGTCGTCAGCTTCAGCCTCACCAACATTGATGTCTTTAGCATCAGCATGGATGCTGAGTTTGGATATGTGAACTACCTCCAAGTCATCGAAGGAGCGATCGTTCAGAGCTACACGGTGGAGATTAAAAAGAAATTGGACGAAGAGCCGGCTGCCTTCTTGCATTTGGCTATCCCGGAAATTCGGGACCTCTTCGGATCTACTGCACGCACCATCTTCACCTCTCACCCCGTGGAATTGCAGATTGAAGGGAGCACCATCCATGTACCACAAAAAGGTGAAAAGAAAAAACTCATCGAACTGAGCATCAAGAACGCGCTGTACTACCGACAAGAAAAACTCAAGAACATACAAATTGTGGATCCTGACCGTCATGTCAAACGCATCATGACGCAGATGAAGACCGACTTACGCATGCCGGTGGAGCCACGACATCTCGAATGTTTCGACAACTCCAATATTCAAGGAACCAATCCGGCAAGTGCCTGTGTCGTATTCAAAAATGGGAAGCCCTCAAAAAGCGATTACCGCAAATTCAATATCAAAACCGTCGAAGGGCCAGATGATTTTGCCTCCATGGAAGAAGTCGTGCACCGACGTTACAAACGATTGTTAGAAGAAGCCGAGGATCTTCCTCAACTGATCATTATCGATGGGGGGAAAGGACAGCTTGGCGCAGCGCTAAAAGCTTTGGAACGCCTTGGCCTTCGCGGCAAGATTACGATCATTGGTATTGCCAAACGGTTGGAGGAACTCTACTTCCCTGGCGACCCCTACCCACTGCATTTGGACAAACGCTCGGAAACGCTAAAGATTATTCAGCAAGCTCGCGACGAAGCGCACCGCTTCAGTCTGAGCCATCACAGAAATAGACGCAGTAAGGGTACGTTCAAAAGTGAGCTAGAAGGTGTGAAGGGAATTGGACCCGAGACCATCAAAGAGTTATTGCGCCAATTCAAGAGTGTAAAACGCATCAAAGCCGCCAGCTTCGAGCAACTGAAAGAGATCGTAGGGCACGCAAAAGCAAAAGCCCTTACCGCTTATTTTTCGTCGGATAAATAGGTCTCCCAGCTGTGGTGAAAAAAGAGGACCGCAGTTTCATCGCGTTCATTGAAGTATTGAATCATGCGCGCAACCGTCGTAACAATTTCTTTTGCCTTCTCGATACGCTCTTTCAAGATTACATCAATACTATCGATGTAGATGGCCACACCTTCTCCAACAACGGATAGATCCTCAGCATCGCGTTCCTCCTCTTCTTCTTCACTGTCCAAGATTTTAACGATAGGCCAATTCAAATCGGCCGCGGCCAACTCACCACGCACTTCATCAACATCAACCACAAACTGTACGGAAATACCTTCAAACATCTTCGGAAACTTTAGCGCTACAAAGGTCAGATAAAATCACTGATCTCACCAAGGTCCTTCTTGGAAATGTCCGGGACTTGTGCGCCATCGGCGGCATAGCCTACGGGCATCAACAAAAAGGCGCGTTCATTGGCCGGTCGTCCTAAAATCTTCCCCAAAAAGTCCATGGGTGAGGGCGTATGCGTCAAGGTCGATAAACCGGCTGCGTGGATGGCTGCAATCAAGAATCCACAGGCAATCCCGACGCTTTCCTGCACGTAATAGTTCTTGGCTTTTTGCCCCTGTGCATCAACATCATAGTTCTTGCGAAAAACAACTATCAACCAAGGAGCCGTTTCCAAAAAAGGCTTCTCCCAATCCGTACCGAACGGTTTCAAATCATCCAGCCACTGCTCGCTCGCCCGACCGCCATAGAAGGCCTTCTCTTCCTCCTCCGCGGCGGCACGAATTTGGCGCTTGATTTCGGGGTCCTGAACCGCCACGAAATGCCATGGCTGCTTGTTGGCGCCAGAGGGCGCAGAGGCTGCAAGGGCAATCAATCGCTCGATGGTTTGGCGCGGCACGGGGGCATCACTAAACTCCCGCAGCGATCGCCGTGTCGACAAGGCGCGCTCCACATTTTCGAACAAGATTTTAGCCTCCTCGTCGTTCGATGGCCAGGGTTCGTAAGCTTTAAAATTGGGATCCATTCCCCTAAAATAAGGGACTTTATTCGTCGCTCAAGACTTTTCCGTCTTCAATACTGATGATGCGACGGGCTTTTTTGATTACTCGGTCATCGTGCGTGGCAAAAACGAAGGTCATCCCCTCCTCTTTGTTAAGCTTCTCCATGATGTCCAAGAGATTTGCTGTACTGGTAGAATCTAGGTTTGCGGTGGGCTCGTCCGCCAATACGAATTGGGGTTTGGAGGCGAGTGCTCGGGCTACGGCCACGCGCTGTTGTTGGCCACCCGAGAGCTGGCCTGGCCGTTGGCCTTCTTTTCCTTTCAATCCAACCGCCTCGAGCAATTGCTTGGCACGGGCTTCACGCTCCTCTTTTGGGCGGTCTTGCAAAAGCATGATGAAGCTTACATTCTCTTGTGCGCTGAGTACCGGGATGAGGTTATAGGCCTGAAATACAAAACCGATGTTGCGCAAACGAAAGTCGATGAGTTGGTTCTCGCTTAATGTGGTGATGTCTACGCCGCCTATTTCGATGGAACCTGAGGTAGGCTTGTCCAGTCCGCCAAGTAGGTTCAGTAAAGTAGTTTTCCCACAGCCCGAAGGACCTTTAAGTGCGGTAAACTCCCCTTCTGTAATGGTAAGGTTAATGCCATTGACCGCATGCACGGGAACGGCCCCTTCGTAGACCTTCTCCAAGTTCTTGATTTCGATAACCGGTTTACTCATAACTATTCGCCTCGAATGGCTTGTACAGGGTTCAACTTTAGGGCACGCACAGCGGGCAGGATTGACGCAATGAGCGCCGTGGTCACCACCATGATGGCGATGATAATGTAATATTCGGGGACGATCTCGGGATAAATGATGCTTTGCACACCCAATTCCGCAAGTCCGTCTTTCTTACTGGTTAAGTCGATGCCTATTTGCATCATGAGACGAGTACTCAAATCACCAAGGACAATTCCGATGGGACCGCCCACAAATCCGAGCATCAAGGTTTCGATGAGGATCATTAAAAACAGCTTGCGCTTATTCATCCCTACGGCCATGAGCATGCCCAGCTCGCGACGTCGCTCGAGGATGGCCATGAGCATATTGTTAATGATGCCGAAGAGCAGAGCCATCATGATAATGCCGAGTACAAGGACGAGCATAATGGCCATCATATCGTCGGCAAAGCCCAGCTCAGGGTTCACTTGTTTCCACGACTTTAAAGCAAGTCCTTCCGGTAAACTGGATGCAAGCTGGACGGCTTTCTCATCGGTGTCGACGGTCTCGTTGAATCGAACCAAGACCTCATGAACCAGGGGTGTACCTAATGTTTTCTCCAAATCCTCGTGATGCACGTAGAGGTGAAATTCGTCCCAAGTCGCGTTCAAGGTTTTATAAATCCCAGAAACCCGGAATGAGGCGCGGCTCAACGTTCCTTCCGCATCTTGGAAGGTAAGGACCACCTTACTGCGCAATTTTAAACCCAATCTATTGGCCAATTTTTCCCCGATGACCAACCTATTTCGGCCACTTTCCTCAAAGAAATCACCTTCAACCAGATTCATAGGAAGGGTGGTCTGCAGACGCTCATCCTCCGGCCACACCCCCATAATTCTTACGGCACGGGCACTCTTCGCACTATTGATCATCCCTTGCAATACCGTACGCTGGGCAGTGCCTGCCACAAAAGGCATGTCTTCAACCGAACGGCGCAAGTCACTGACCGATGCGGGATCTCCAAGGGTTGCGGAAGACAACGGCTCCGAATCAAAAGCACTACTATGGATTTGTGCGTGGCCGATCGTAGTACCTATTGCCGATGCAGTGCGCTCATTATTCATCCCAAAGGAGAATCCTATGATTAATAGCCCAGCCCAAATCCCCACAGCAATAGAGCCGATGACAATAAAGGAACGAACCTTAGAGCGCCATATGTTTCGCCAAGCGACCTTGAAAATCATGCGCGCATACTTTTAACGGGTTCCAACTTCATGATCTTCCAAACGGCATAAATGCTTACCAAAACCCCAATGACAAAGACAATAGCACCATGGTTGAGGTTGATGATGAATGAGGTTGTAGTATAGAGTTTGGGTTCAAAGTCAAATTGCTCTATGGCCTCTTTCATTTGTCCACTTAGGTCGATAGGATTGTATTTAAAGTAGAATTGGACTGGCTTCACTATAGCCATTCCCACAAAGGCACCACCGAGTGTCAGCATGAGATTCTCCAACACCGTAACCAATGCCAGCTTCGTTTTGCGCATGCCGATACTCACCAAAATCCCGAACTCGCGTTCGCGTTCACTGACCATCATGATCACTGTGCCGAGCAAGACAAATGAGATAATAAAGTATAAAATGGTGATGAAAATTTGCCCGCCTGCCATGTCGGCTTCGATGGTTTGAATGAGCTCAGGAAAGAGTTCCTCCCACTCCAACAATTCCAATTCTTCGCCCATGAGCGGCAGGAGTTGGGCCTTGACTTCTTTGTGGTCTGCACCGGGCTCGAGATCCACTACCGCGGTGGTAAGCAGCCCCATACTATTGTACATCCATTGGGCCGTTTGCAAAGGCATCAGGACCAATTGTTTGTTCAACTCCGGGTTAGAAATTTTGGCAATGCCGCTCACCATGAATTGGCCATAAGCGCTGGCACCTCGATAGCCTTGACTTAAAAACATCAGGGAGTCGCCCACGCTGACTTTTAAAAATTCCGCCAAGCCTTCGGAAACGACCACTTGAT